>Ga0265297_10000167_pt1 | contig 217198 bp, 195 predicted proteins | sample Munlanlwell13791_FD_192502 | JGI IMG/M metagenome (GOLD analysis project Ga0265297, IMG submission 192502) | Leachate microbial communities from a municipal landfill in Southern Ontario, Canada - Leachate well 137-91 | ecosystem: Engineered > Solid waste > Landfill > Unclassified | place... | reverse complement strand
TTATTTTTATTCTTTCTTATAACCAGAAGAAAAATATAAAAGACAAGAATTACCTGTCCGACTGCCCGGGTTTTCATATCCTTTATCGCTCGGACTGCCTGCTTATAATCTTTTGCCTTTATATATTTGACTTTATGCGGCAGAAGGGTTTCATCAAGGATATAAATAGTTTTCCCTTTTAATTCAATCGGCCAGAATAATGGTGACAGTTTCATGCTATTTAGAATGAAATTATTAATTTACAATACACAAACCACAAATTACAAACAATACACAATAAACAATTCCAAAATAACAAAAATGTTTGTTTATTGTGATTTCGGAATTGTGATTTGTTTGTAATTTGTACATTGTAATTTGTGATTTAAATTCCTGGATTAGCCTTATAAGATGCTTCTGTATTGCTCCAAAACATTAAGTGTGACCTTGCCGGGTTTACCATCCCCTATCTTTTTGCCCCCACATTCTACCAAAGGCATTGCTTCCAGTAAAGCGCTGGTCAGGAATGCCTCTTTTGCACAGGAAAACAAATTTTCAATGCTAATTTGTGCTTCTTTTACGCTTATATTCATTTTTTTCAACTCACTAATTACTATTTTTCTTGTTATGCCGTCAAATGCTCCGCTCTCAATGCTTGAAGTAATTACGTCCTGATCTTTTACAATGAATAAATTGCTGCGGGAACCACCCGATAAAAACCCATCTTCATTTAAAACTAAAGCTTCATCTTTATTTTGCTTTTGCGCTTCAAACCAGGAAAGCCTGTTTTCAAGGTAACTCAATGATTTAATGGTATAAAAGTTATTTTTTATATTTCGCCGGTAAGGAGAGATAACGGCGCTAAATCCTTTTTCGTACGCGCTTTGAGGGTAATAGCCGAACTTATCTGCATAGATAAGCACTCCAGTAGACTCTCTTTTTTTATAAGCAGTAATTCTTATATAGGCATCTTCTAAATTATTTACCTTTAAAAGTTCGTTTATCTTAGCTTTGAAATCTGTTTTGAGCTCTTCTATGCCTAATGTATTAAGAGCATCATTTAACCGGGCAATATGTAAATCCAAAAATGGCACTTTGCCATTATATGCGCGTAAGGTTTCAAAAACACCCCAACCAAAAAGAAATCCCGGTTCAAAAATTTCTTCTAAAGTATCTTTATCAGCAATTTTTCCATTGTGGTATATTTTCATAATCATTTTTTTGAAGGCGCTATATGAGGAGAATGCGCACCGCAACTTTCTGCCTGCTCATCTTTATTATGTTTCTCGGAATAAGGATAGAAACCGAATTGCCGTAAAAGCTCAAGCTTAGGTAAAACATTGTTTTTTGTGTCAATAAGAAAAAAACCGGAGAATATATCCGGATTGTCCTTAATAAGTTTAAAATAATCTTTGTAATTTTCGGGTATAGAGATATCTATGCCGCTACAAATCTCATGGCCAGTAAGCACGAATTCCGGAAGTAAATCAGGGCAAAGTTCCAACTTTGCCTGAGGCGCCCACTCTTTATAAATTTCGGTTTGTGGCAATAGAGAAAGAAGGCTCGGGAGAATGCGGGCGCCCATTGAACGAAACGAAATCATCTGAAAAAGAGTTTGATTAAAATCTTCCATGCTTTCGAAGGGAAAACCCCAGACATAGAAAGTATCTACTCTTGGAAACATCTCAATAGCCTTGGGGATTATCTCCATAACCTCGCTTGTAGTAAATCCTTTTTTTATGCGCTTAAGCACATTGTCAGAGCCCGATTCAATACCAAAACGAAGCTCAACACAGCCAGTATCAGCCATAGCCTGCATCATTTCTGTGTCGCAAAGATTAATTCTGCCGAAAGCTTTCCATCGTATTTTAAGCCCTGAATCAGAAAACTCTTTACAGAATTCCATAACTTGTCTTTTGCCGGAAACAAAAAATTCGTCCTGAAAAAGGCATATTTCAATCCCTGCTTCTTGGTGCAGGCGCTTCATTTCGGAAACAATATTTTTGGGGCTTCTTGAATAATAATTCAAATTCCATATCGGCGCTACAGAACAAAAAGTGCAAGGATAAGGGCAGCCGCGGCTGGTCATCATACCATAGCCGACATAATCCTTAAGGTTGACTTTGTTAAATTGCGGGAAAGGAATTACGTCAAGATTGGTTATCCTTTCCTGGTCTAGATTATGGATAATTTCTTCACCCTCCCGGTAGGATATGCCCCTAATATCACGCAGGTTCTGCCCGGTTTTTAGAGCTTTTAAAAGCTGAGGGCCGGTTATTTCGCCTTCACCGCGGCAGATTAACTCTATCCAGGGAAACCGTTTTAGTATTTTTTCTTCAACGCATTTTGACCCTACGCCACCTAAGATAATTTTACAATTTGGATGTCGCTGTTTAAATGCCCTTGTAGCCAGAATAGTAAATGGCAATAAATTGGCCATGCAGGAAAATCCTACAATAGGAGAAGGGTCCTTCATGAAATCGAGAAATTCATTCAAATCAAAAGGGTCTTTACAGGACCAAGTTTGATAATCGCGAAAATCAACTTCAAAGCCTGCATCCTCCAACGCTCTAGTAAGATATAAAGGGCCAAGCGGAACATGACGTTCCTTTTCAAATCCATTGGCGTAATGAATAAAAAGCATATTAAGATTAATCAAAGTTATGTCTGCACGCATTGGCTTAATATTATTTGGGACTAATCCCTCTTGTTTGGTAGTGCCATAATGATGGAGGGTTATTATCTTTATTTACTTTAAATGTGATTTTATTTTCCTTGCCGGCAGCAATGTCTAGATAAGTGTTCTCGTATGGCGTTCTGCCACTGCAATCACTTACGAGAATATAAAATCTTCCCACGGGTATTTCTTTTATTATGTATTGCCCCTTTTCGTCAGTATACCCTTTTCCATACGTAGGCGTGCGTGGCTTTTCTCCTGCATTGTGTTTATGAAAATATATTTTTGCATCCTTTACGGGCTTGTTGGTAGCGCGGTCAAAAACTTCTACTAACAAAATCCCTGTTTCTAACTGTTTATCTTCTTCCGCCTTAAAAAATGAAGGGTTCTCCTTCTCATCGCAAGAAACAGGAGCATCATCGGGCCTAATTCCTCCGACTTCGCGTCTATCATCTGAAGCATTTACGGTAGTAGTTAGTGCCGCTAACATCACTGCGGCAGTACAGCCTAAAAAAACCTCTTTTAAGTTTGGATGCACTTTCGTTGCTAAAATCATTCCTTCTAGCTGAGCTTTTGAAATAGTATTTAGAATAATTGCTTCGCTTTCTACCAGACAAAGGTTTATATGTTTTGCTGCAGCAGCTCTTTCCTTTAATAGAATTTCCCGAAAAGAAGGATCTACAGATGCTTTTTTAACTAAAATTTCAATACCCCTGGGTACTTTGTCTATCTCTTTGCCGCAGCCTGGTGGCCGGCCGCCAACGATGGTAGTATGAACTGCCGGTTTTTCTATATCCCTTCTTTTGTTTTTGTCAGGATTGCTCATAATACCTCCTCTTTTCTTTATTTAAACAGGCTGATAAAATTTTCTTTTAAAATTTTATTTTTTGTATTTATATCTAAATCTTGCAATATATTTAAATTCTCTGGAATGTTAGCATTTACCGGATAATCCGAGCCCCAGAGAATTTTATCTTCACCGAATAAATCAATTGCGAGTTTGATGTTTGCCAAGGAGGAACCAGAAGTATCGACGTATACTTTTTTAAGTATTTCTGAAGGCGGCTTGCCTAAATCTTTAACCATATCGCGGGACCTAAGCATCATATAAACCCTGTCGAACCTGTCCTTTAAGAATGGCACGACCCCGCCAAGAGATGAAAAAATAAAATTTACATTAAATTTTTCTAAAATCCCTTCCATCATCAAAGCGCCTAAAAACATAGAACTATCAAAGCTGTATTCTAAAACCGGCATTAAAAGCGGGTCTTTTACGCGTTCAAAACCTATCGGGTTTATTGTCTGCGGGTGTACGAAAATGGCAAGTTTATGTTTTTCTGCTGCCTCAAACAAAGGTTTAAGTTTGTCTAAAATGAATGCGCCGTCCTGGCTAGAAGGTATACTGATTCCTTTGAAACCCTCTTCTCTTAAATGCTTTACCTGCGCAGAGATGTTACTACTTAAATCAACTATCCCAAAGCCGATAATTTTGGGATTTTCTTCTACTAATGCTGCCAAAAAAAAGTTATAAAGTTCACATAATTTCTGCCAGCCTAATTTTACATGCGCGTCTGTAGCCGGATAAACCAAAAGCGCTTTATTAATCTTGTTTACATCCAGAAATTCAAAAAGCCGGACTTTATCCGACCATATCCCTTTATAAAAGGAAGTATTTTCCGATATCTCCTGAGGAATAAAATGTATATGGCTATCGCAAATCATAACAGCTATCAGCTATCAGCTTTCAGTCATCAGCTGAAAGCTGACGGCTGACGACTGAAAGCTTAAATATGCTTTTCCCCCTTAACCGCTCCTGCTTCCCACTTTGAAACTCCGCGCATAACATCCTCGAAGCAGAGTTTTGCCAGCGGGTCGAAATTACTGGTCATAATTCTCTGAATGCGCCCCGGTTTTGAGAAAAATTCGCGCATACACCAGGCGCCAAGCCTTCCGTAATCTTCCAAGGTTAAATGCTTTGTCGGCATAACCGGGTGTAAAAAATCCCACTTAAGAAAATCAATTTTTTTAAGGTCTATTTCCCCGCGTTTTACCCTTTGCCTCCAGATAGGTGAATTAGGAGCAGGGGTAACGTAACCAACCCAAAGAATATCCGGGTCAACTTCGTCGGTAAATTCAAATCTCTGCTTTATGGAATATTCCGTATCGTCATCAAAGCCCATCATAATATCAGCGACAATTGCGATATTCTGGGCGCGTAAAATATCGATTGTTTTTTTAATCTGATCAATGGTTATTCCTTTGGCGATTTTTTTAAGCTCTTCCGGCGTGGTCACTTCAATTCCAAATACCCCCATAAATAATCCGGTTTCTTTCATTAGAGGCAAAATTTTTTCGCAATTAATCCAGTCAACAGCTCTTCCTAAAGAAACCCATTTAATCGGATTGTTTTTTTGTTTCTTTAAGTTACAAAATTTTTCAACTCTCTCGGGATTAACATTAAAATTATCATCCTGTATAACCACAACTTTTGTGCCCATTTTCTTTAAAAGCTCGAGCTCTTCAATAACGCGCTCCGGTGATTTTGCGCGCCAGGTTAAAAAATCCTGCGGGCTGCGCGGGTCATACTGGTCCCATTCATAACAGAAAGTACAAGCTGAGGGGCAGCCACGGGACGTTATCATTTCAACAAACGGTTTCCAGAAAGTATGCCCTATGTATTTATCCATAGGAAATAAATCATAAGCCGGAAGCGGCAATTTATCCAAATCCTGCAATAGCGGCTTATGCGGGCCCATTACCGGCTTACCATCTATGCGGCTGGTTACCCCCGCAACATCTTTCATATTTTTATTTTTATCGATTGCATCGATAAGGTCATAAAAGGATTCTTCTTCGCCCATAACCACATAATCTATCGCGGGATTATCCTCCAAGGTCTGAACGGGTAAGGCTGAATACCAAAGCCCGCCCATAATTATTTTCGTTTTTGGTAAAACCTGTTTTATTCTTGCGGCAGCCTGGTTAAAATGCCAGATTATGCCAAAGCCTACCGAGCAATGAATCATATCGCCCAAGACAACCACGTCAGGATTTTTTTCTTTAACTTTCTCAGCCAAGTGTTCAATGGGAATACCCAAGACAGTTGCGTCTAAAACCTCAAGATTGTCATAACCTTTCTCACGGATATATGCTCCCCACTGGGCATATAACTGGTTAGGTGCAAAATGATTTCCATGGGTTGCCCAAGCGCCGATTTTCGGCATGACGAACAGTATCTTCATCGCATTTCCTCCTTATTTAAAATGTTCCTTTACTTTGGAATAAAGTTATTATTCTTGTGTCTCCTCGAATAATTTAATAAGATCTGGGTTACCTATAGCCCCTAACTTTTCTGCTTTCTGCATATCATCCCAGCCTTTGTCAGGTTCATGCTTCCAATAATATGCTACTGCTCGATCGTAGTAAGCTTCAGCATAGCTAGGATTAATTTCTATTGCTCTGGTAAAATCAGAGATAGCTTGGTCGTAGCTGCCTTTAACATTATAAGCAACCCCTCGATTATTATAGGCTTCAGCATAGTTAGGATTTAGTTCTATAGCTTTATTATACTCAGTAATTGCCTCATCATATTTGTGTTCTTCATAAAACTGTTTTCCTTTTTCAAGGAGTTCTTTGGCAGTTTCTTGAGCATAAATATTACCGAAAGCTAAGAATGTTGTTAATAAAACCAAGGTGGCTATTTTACTTTCCTTAGCCATTATTACCTCCTTTTTACAACGGGAAGGTTGCCTTTATAAATAATATTTTGCAACCTCAGAAAACCTTTTATTTATCCGGATGCTCCTGGTGTCTCGTTTCTATTTTTACGGCTGTTCCTGTTTACTCACACTACCACTGTCTATTTTCTCTGAAATTTTTAGAAAATCCGCATTAACATGTTGATCCTTAAATATCTCTCTGGTTGTTTTCTTGCCCATCACGGAATCTAAAGAGGTTAAATCTCCCGGCTGAAGAGTCTTGAGTGAAACTATCTTTATTTTAACAACTTCACTAGTGATGATAGTTTCTTTTGGAATATCTCCTTTGGCAACCACAGCCTCAACAAGTTGTCCTTCTCTAATAAGCTTCTGGATAAGCTGCTCTCGTGATTGTATCCTTTGGTTCATAAAAATAATAATGAAAATAAATATAATCAACATTATAAAACTAATAACACCGCCTATTCCTAAACCAATTAAAATACTGACGTTTTTTTCTTTCATGATACCTCCTCTCTCTACTCTTTACTTGCTACTCTCTACTTATTAGGATGATCCTGCTTATACGGTATCACCGGCTTTGTCCATGGCGTTTGCTGATTAATAACTGCTATCTCAAGCGGACAGACATTCGCCGGAACAGTTAAAGCGAACCTCACTGCATTTTCAATAGCCTCTGTGGTCATCAAGCGCGAGGCGTTTGCTGTTATTTCTTCCAATTTACCTGTTAAATCGGTATCTGTGACTCCCGGTAAAAGCGAAGTAACTTTTATACCGTGGTCGCGCATTTCCCAAAACAGAGCTTTAGAAAAAGCGCGAAGCCCTACTTTCAATGAGCTATAAACAATAAAATTTCTCGGAAGGGGGTCACAAAGCGTTGAGCCGGAAACCATATTGATTATTGCCCCAGATTTTCTATTTATCATATCGTTTATCACCAAACGAATCAAGCGCACATAACCTAAATAGTTTGTATGGGCGAGACGCTCAAAATCTTCAATCGGCTGTTTTTCAAAAGGATATTGGCTAGAAACTCCTGCATTATTTATCAAAATATCTATCTGTCCAAATTTTTCTTTTGTTTTATTTACTAAGTTTTCTAGATCTTCCAGTTTTGTAACATCGCAGGGAACGGCCAGAACCTTAACTTTATATTTTTTCTCTATCTCCGCAGCGGTTTCTTTAAGCGGCCCTTCCCCTCTTGCTGCGATAGCTACATTCGCGCCTAAACTTGCTGCCACACAAGCAAGAGCCTTGCCTATCCCGCGGCTTGCGCCGGTTACAATTGCAGTTTTACCTTTAAGCTCGCTACTCATTCTCTCCTCCTTAAATTATAAGTTACGAAGGTTACGTTAATTCTTCCACCTTCGACGGAAGAATTAAGTTACGGGAAGTTACGAATGTTACATTTCAAATATCGAAGGTTTGTTGTAACCTTCGTAACCTGCGTAACCTCACTAACGTTCGTAACCTAAGTTTATATTTTAATAACCAGATATTTCGTACAAAGTAATAATGCAATTAAACAGCCACCAAATAACATAAATCCGGCAATAAAACTTTTTTGCATAATCAACCCTGAAGCAGCCACTCCAATACCGCCGGAGACAAAACGTACACTTGAATTTAAGCTTGCGGCTTCATGTAAAAATTTTTTAGGCAGATCCGTAAGCATTGTAGAGATTCCCGCATGGTTAAATGTCCAACCCAGCCCCCAGATAATCATAATCAAACCAAGTATAAAAACCGGCATTTTAAAAATAAGAAATAATACACTTATAATCATTAAAATTATTCCTAAATTAACGGTCTTTATCCTGCCAATTTTATCGGCAAGCATTCCACCGATGGTTTCTCCAAATATGCCGCTTAAACTGGTTAAAGTAATAAGCATGCTGATTGCAAACTGCCCCAGGCTATATTTGGTAGAGAAATAAACCGAGAGCCATTGCTGCAGGCCGTGGTAAAGTAAGCTTATAATAAATATATAGGTAAACATATACAATATAACCTTATCTTTAAACGGCTCTATATAATTGATGGCAAATTTTTTATTTTCCGGCGCAAAACGCGGCAGATAAAAATACATTAAAGGCAAAAGCAAAAATCCGGCAATGGCCGGCAACAAGAAAATCAAGCGCCAGGGTAAAATACCGCTTAAAAATAACCCGAGAAGCGAAGCGATGAATGTGGAGGCAAAAAATAGCCCAACTATTTTTCCTCTTTTTTCGCTGGCAAATGACTGCGCTATTAAAATTAAAGCAAGAGGTATAACAGATGCGCCAAAAACTCCCATAAAGAATCTCGCCGCAAAGAGCATCGCGATATTTTTTGAAAAAGCAGCTAATAGATTCGCCGCGGAAAAAGATAAAAGGCAAATTAGCTCAATCTTTTTCGCGTCAAACGCCCGCACCAAGGGGCCGTAAAGGAGAGCGGCAAAGCCGTAAGGAATCATATAAAGCCAGACAATTCTTCCGGCAATAAACTCGGAAACTCCAAAATCTGTTGCAACAGAGGGGATAAGCGCAGCTGCCGCAGCAACATTAAAAGAAAGAATTGCGCCCTCCAAACAGAGAATAACAAAAGTTAGCTTATTCATAAATTGAACTTATCTCGTTATCTATGGGGTTACGTTTTGCGTCTATCGGTTACGCGACTCGTTTCGTCATGCGGTTACGTCTTACGTTAGACGCAACCGTGACGAGCGGCGCAACCGCAACCGCTTGACGCAACTGTAATCGTTTTATCTACCTGCTTCTTTCTCAATTACGTCCTTAAATATCTTCAAATTATCTTTAGAATGCTTATTGATGAAACCTTCTACCTGCTCGTCATTAAATTTAGCTTTTTCATCCATTTCAAAATGCTGGATCCAAACCATTTCAATGCCGCTTGGCCTTGGTATATAAAGCCAGATGATTTTCATAAACTTAAAAGGAAATTTCGGCTCTTCGCGCTCGGCATAGGCAAAATTCTTATCTTTGAATAAAAGCCGCCATGATTTCCAGGTTCTACCTTCATCATCCATAAGTTTAAAAGTTATTTTGTTGCCTTCTTTCTTTTCCACGGTTGCTTCTTTATATTCATCACCAAATAATTCTGTCCAACGTTCAATGTCATTAGAGATATCAAAAATTTTCTCGTAAGGCGCATTGATTATAATTGAATTAACTGTATGTCCCATTTTAACCTCCTTTCTTTTGACACGAATGGCCACGGATTAAAGACGAATTACCACGAATAAAAACTTATAGAAACTAAAATTATTTTTCTCGGCCGGATTCTTTCTTAAGTTTTTCAAGAAGTTCTGGATTAATTTTATAGCTTAAAGACTCTGCCTTATGCACATCTATCCAAGCTTTATCGTATTCTTTTTTGGAAAGATATATAGCCGCACGATTATTGTAAGGCGGGGCATAATTTGGATTAATTTCTATTGCTTTATTCAAATCAACTATAGCAAGGTTAAAATTTCCTTTTTCACAATAAGCAGCCCCTCGCCCATTATAAGCAACATAGAGTCCAGGATCCATTTCTATTGCTTTAGTAAATTTGGCTATAGCCTCATCGTAATTTTTTCCCTTAATTAAGGTTACTCCTTGATCAAAAAGTTCTTTTTTAGAAATACTGCTATCTCCTAATTGCCAATCATTATTTCTGTCTTTTTTGAAGAAAAACCAACGAGTTTTATTGAGTCGCATAAAAAATACTTTATTGTACGTTGAGTTCACTTTGATTATTGCATTCTTAAAACCTTGCTCTTCTGCATCAAGACGAAAATAATTCCAGATTTCTTGCACTTCTTTATCTATAGCTGCTCTATCCTCAAAATTGGCATCCGTTTCATAGTTAAATAACAAAGCGGGGCCATTTAAAGATGGGTTATACATTGTTCCTATATTTAAGACTTTGATTTCCTTACCATTTGGAAATTTCCTAATTGTATATGCTGGCTTGCTGGAACAAGAAACAAAAAGAATTAGCAAACAAAATAAGTAGAACGAAATTTTAGTTATACTTAAAAAATTCATTCCCTTCTTCATTCTTCCTCCTTTTCCTAACGCAGGTGATCTTAGGTAAATTATCTGCGTAAATCTGCGTTAGCTTTTAATTATCCCAACTGCTCTTGCCCAGGCAGCCCCGGTACACTTAATTTTTACGGGGAAACAAATAATCTTAAATCCAAAGTCAGGTAATTTATCTAAATTTGCTAATCGTTCTATATGAATAAATTCGCGTTTTCTTCCATAGAAATGTGCTGGATATAATTTTTTCGTGTCCTTGGTTTCCAAAAATTCTTTAAGCATAAATCTATATGGCCGGTCTATGCCCATAGTGTCTACGCCAAAGATTTTAATACCTTTATCCAAAAGATAATCTATCGCCGAAATGTCTACGCCCGGGTAATCGCTAAAATATTTTGGGCCTCCGTATAATTTATCAGCTCCTGTATATAATAAAACAATATCTAAGGGCTTTAACGTATAGTTTATTTTCTTTAAAGCGTTTTCTAAATCTGCCGCCGTTATCGCTTCGTTTGATTTTTTATGCGAAACATCGAGCTTAACGCCATTTTGATAGCACCATTCAAGAGGAATTTCTTCCGCAGTTTTAGAGGCGCGGCCTTCTGACTTTGAACCGTAATGGAAAGAATAATCTAAATGTGTGCCGATATGAACCGGTGAATGCACGATTTCCAAAGATAAAAACTCTTCATTCGGCAAGTCTTCTTTTTTAACAATACGCTTACCTAATATATATTGGAGCTTGCCTTTTAAGGTTTTCCCCATTAAAACGCGGTTAAATTTTTCAACTCCTGCCTTATGAGATACGCGCTCAATTTCAACGTGATGCACTTCAAAGGCACGATCGTCAATTGGTAGGCTTAAATCGATTATTTGCATATTTATAAGCTTTCAGCCTTCAGTCGTCAGTCTTCAGCTGATAGCTGAAAGCTGATGGCTGACAGCTAATTATTGCTTCTTCTTTTCAATCAACGCCGTTATTTCAAGCGGTGTTGAAGATTTTGTTATTTCATTTGTGGCAATTTTTACGCCGAACTTTTTCCCCAAAGAAACGCAAAGTTCAACCATTTCTGTTGAATCTACTCCAACTGAATCGTATAATTTTTCGCTATCTTTCAATTCATCAGCTTTTACATCCAAGATGTCGGCAATCGCATTCACAACGTCTTCTTTTAATGCCATTTAAAACCTCCTTATTGTATGTTACGAAGGTTACGGATGTTACGGGAAGTTACGAAGGTTACCCTTGAAACACTTAAGGTTATTGTAACCTTCGTAACCTGCGTAACTTTCGTAACGTTCGTAACCTAATTTACTTTTCAATAGCTAATACCACATTTATCCCACCTCTTCCGCGAGCAAGAAGCAGGGCTTTATTTATTTTTCTTTCCCTTGCAACATTTGGCGTATAATCCAAATCGCAATAAGGGTCGTTCATCTCGTAATTAATTGTCGGGAAGACCAGGTTGTTACTCATTGAATACAATGTTGATATCAAATCCAGTGCCGTTTGTGCACCTAAAAGGTTTCCATACATACTCTTTGGCGCACTAAGTGAAATATTTTTTAGTTCCTTTCCGAACACATTTTTTAACGCTTGCGTTTCAAGATAATCGCCCATAGTTGTCGCTTCTGCATCCAAACAAATATAATCTACTTCTTTTTTTGCCCAGCCTGCGTCTTTTAAACACTCTTCTATTGCATATTCAAAACTTTCTGAATTCGGGCTATAACGTTCATAATGATAACCATCGGAGGAAAAACCAACGCCTTTTAAAAATCCATAAATGTGTGCCCCTCTTTTTTTGGCATGCTCTTCTTTTTCTAAATTTACTATTCCGGAGCCCTCGCCTAAAACAAAACCGTCTCGATATAAATCATAAGGCTTATAAGCTTTCCTGGGGTTAAGGTTATTTTTGGACAGTTGGCCGCAGGAATTGGAACTTAAAAGCGCGTATGGCGTAATTGGCGCTTCCATTCCTCCGGCGACAACGTAATCATTTTTGCCTTCGCTTATATTTTTCGCCGCATACCACAGAGCAAGCGCAGAAGAAGCCTTGTCAGCTACCACAGTTTTACTGTAGCCCTTAAATCCATAGAAAATTGTAATTTGCCCTTGGGGTGCTGCTGGAAACCAGGCAGAAGCCATATAGGGAGATACACCTTCTCTGCCTTCAATATACATATCGCGTAGTTCGGTTTCGGCAAAAAGCCAGCCGCCGATAGCATTACCCATAAAAACGCCTACACGTTTTTTATCAACGTTATTTAAATCTATCTTTGCATCTTGCAAAGCCTGCTCGGTTGCAACAAGCGCCATATGAGAAAACACATCAATCTTTTTTACCAGGCGGCTTGGCAAATGCGAATAATGATCCAACTCATGAACCTGGCCGGCTATGCGAGACGGGTAAAGCGATGCGTCAAAGCGCGTAACTTCATCTATAAATGAGTCGCCTCGTTTCAAATTTGCCCAAAAAGTTTCTTTTTTTAAACCGGCTGGTGAAACAACTCCCACGCCTGTTATTGCTACACGTTCTTTCATTTAAGCTCCTTACTATAGAAGCGGATTGCCGCGGATTTAAACGCGGATAGACGCACAGAAATTCGCTGGCGTTTATCCGCGTAGCTATCCGCGGATATCCGCTTCTATTTATATTTCTTAAATATAATAGACGAATGTATTCCGGAAAATCCGCTGCTTGTTTTTAATATGTAATTAGGCATATATTGTCTTTTCACGTTTGGAATATAATCCAAATCGCATTTTGGGTCTGGCTCTTCCTGATTTATCGTGGGGGGCAAATATCCTTTTTCAAAAATCATCGCGCATAAAACACTCTCTACAGCATTGGCTGCCGCCAAAGGATGGCCAATCATTGATTTTATAGAGCTTATCGGAATTTTGTAAGCATAATCACCGAACACTGCCTTGTAAGCATTTGTCTCAAAAACGTCATTTTGCCTGGTTGATGAGCCATGCGTATTTATATAGTCTATATCTTCATTTTTAACTCCTGCGTCTTTCATCGCATCTTTGATGCAGCGCTCCATCGCTTCGCCGTCCTCAGGTAAATCCGTCATATGAAAGGCATTACAGCTTGTACCGTAACCAACCAATTCTCCGTAAATATGCGCGCCGCGCTTTTTTGCGTGCTCTAATTCTTCAAGCACTACAACGCCCGCGCCTTCAGAAATTACAAAACCGTTTCTTTTATTATCGAAAGGCCGGCTGGCTTTATGCGGTTCATCGTTATTTTTTGCCAAAACATTTACCACGTCAAAAGCTCCAAAAGTAATCGGGCAAACCGGCGCTTCAGTACCACCGGCAATAATTATATCCTGCCTGCCTTCGCGGATAAGTTCAAAAGAAAATCCTAAAGAATCTGTAGCAGCAGTGCAACCGGTAGAAACCGTGCAATTAAGCCCTTGCGTATGATAAATTGCTCCGATTTCTGCGCTTGGCGTATTAAACATTGCCGCATCATAAAGATAAGGCCGGCCTTTACGCGGATCGATTGGCCTCTTTCCCCAGTCAGTTACAAGAAGGAATTCCTCCTCCATAAAACGCGTGCCGCAAATTGCGTTTGCTAAAATTACACCGCATTTTTTTCTGTTTATTTTATTAAAATCAATGTGGCTGTCTTCAACTGCCTGTTTTGCCGCGGCAATACCAAATTGGACATATCTATCCATACGCTGGTGGTCTTTTATGCCAAATTTGAGCGGGTCAAAGCCTAAATCCTGTGAAGCTATTTTTGACACAAATAAACTTACATCAAAATTCTCTACTCTTTCAATAAAGGGTTTACCGGCGACAATATTATCGTAAAAAGTGTTTTTATCCTCGCCAGCTGCACAGATTACGCCAATGCCGGTTATGACTACTCGTCTCATTCTTCTATCTCCTATTTTAGTCCACAGTCCATAATCTACAGTCCACAGTTTTAATCTATGGACTATCGACTGTCGACTATAGACTGACTTTTTTGCGGCTCACCTTAAACACAATATTCCCGCCATCCGGGCAGGTTACGGTATTAATACCATCCGGGTCATCCATAAAGAAGAATTTTGCGCCGAAGTTAAGTGCGAAAAGCGCGGGAAATGCACAATGGTATGCTGCGCCGCAAAATCCTTCCGGGCACTTTAGCCCTTTAACTTCTATTCTGTCGCCTAATTTGTAGCCGTAAGCGCACTTGCCTTTTGATTGCACTACCTCCAAAACCATTTCTTTAGGGTTTGGCCCTTTATGATTTGGGTCTTTTTCTATTACTTCGATTTTTCCTTCCTTATCGAAGATTTCTGCTTTAAATTCAAGTTTTCCGCCGTCCGGGCAGGTTACTAAAAGCGAACGCTGGTTATCGCGAAAACCAAATTTTGCGCCAAAACTTAAAGCGTAAATTACGGGAAACAAAGCATGGGCTAAGCCCAAACAAAAATGCTTTGGCGGATGGGTAAAATCTTCCAAAACTATTTCATCGCCTTGTTTATAGCCGTGATAACAATCTCCCTCAACCTTTACCACGGTAAGCTTAAGTTTTGGAAAAGGAGTGTTTACCTTGCCACTATCATCGCAGCTTTGTTGCGGGATTAAATTTTTTGTTTTTTCAATCAGGTCATCTATCGTAAAAAATTTATGCTCCTCTTCAACTTTATGCACCAGCTCCGTTAATTTTTTATTTAAAGGGGTGTGATATCCGCATTGTCTTGCTAATTTAACAAATGCTCCGTTTAAATAATCTATTTCTGAAGCCTTGCCTCTTTTAATGCTTTGCAAGATTGAACCGTATAGAGGTTCTTTGCTTAAATTTATCATTATGCCGGAAAATATCTTTGCTGCTTCTTTTATGGGTAAAGATGTAAGTTTTGTTACTTGTTCTACGGTAAAATCAGGCAAATTAACCAGCTTTATGCCGGCTTTTTTAATCACGCCCAAGCCTTCCTGCCAAATACCGAGACTTATTTCACATAAATCCAAATTAGCGAAACACTCCTGCATGCTTTTGCCGGTAATACCCGCAATGCAGTTATTGGCATTTGCGAAAACTTTAAGCCATTTCATTCCTTTGATATCATCACTTATTTCTATAGGAAAAATCCTGCCAAGCAATATAGACACACGCTTAACCCAATCATCATTTTTGCCGAAAGGCTTGCCGATTACCCATTTTCTCTCAAAATTATGAACTATCTCGCCCGGCTTAAGGTATGTTGCGCCAAACATTACAATACTTGAGATAATATTTTCCCTGGGAACAAATTGCGCAACAATTTCGTCAGCCTCTACACCATTTTGCGCGGTTAAAATAATTGCGCCTGCCAGATATTGCTTATTTTCCCTTAAGGCCTTTTCTATATCCTGTGTTTTGGTAGTTAAAATTATAAGGTCTACTTTTTTATCTAAAGAAACTGCCGCCTGAATATTTACCTTAACATTCCCACGCACACCGGAAATTGACAGGCCTTTCTTATTAATTGCTTCAACTGTATCTTTAGTGCCAACAAGGGATACGTCTTCGCCCTGCTCTTTAAGATACCCTGCAACTAAACCGCCGATTGCCCCTGGGCCTATAACCGCTATTTTCATATTATATTTTTTTATTACACAGATGATCACAGAAAGAGATCACAGATGATCGCAGATGGTTTTTATCTGTGATCATCCGCTTTAAAATCTGTGCTAATCTGTGCCATCAAGAAACTCCGTATTTTTCGTAGTCAATACCCAGCTTAGTCAATAATCTTTTCAACATATCTTTAAACGCCGGGGGTATTTCTTTAAAAAATGCCTCTATAAGTTCTTTTTCCTCGACCATAGCCATATTTTTGTTTTTAGCAATTTCTTCAGCTGACTCTTTAACTAATCTTTCGGCAATTGAGCGATGAAATTGCGGAAGATTGCTGATCACCTTATCAAAAATTTCCTTTGCTTTTGCACTCCATTGCATATCGGGCATATAAACCTCTCTTTTAACGTACCACGTATCAGGTAGCACGTAACAGGTTTTAAAAAGACGTGATACGTGATACGTGATACGTGCGACGTGATACAAATTTGTTAGGCAATAATCTCAAACACCGTTTTTGTCATTTTTTCTTCTGCATCGAACAAACGAAAATCGGCAAAACCCATTTCGCCGGTTAAAAGATTATCCGAAACTACCAAGATAGCGGCAACCTTTGTTTTATAAACATTAGCGACAGTAACAAACGGGCTGGTTACCATATCCACACAAATTGCGCCTTTTTCTATATAAGGATTTACGATTTCCTTTGTTTCTCTAAACATTGCATCAGTAGTCCAGCAGGCACCCTGATAAACTTTGCCCTGTTTTTCAAAAATTGTTACTAACTTTTTGGATAATTCTTTGTCCACTTGCGGAACAAAATTATCATCGACGTAATAGCGCGTGGCTCCATCACCTCTGATAACTTTATCAACCACGACAAAATCTCCAACAGTCATTTCCTGCAACATTGCCCCACAGGAGCCAAGCCGGATAAGTGTTTTAATCCCTCCCACGCATAAAATTTCCGTGACAAACGCTGAATCCGGTGCATAGAAACCGCCATTGCCTACAGTGACTTTCTTTCCTTTATATATACCTGTCCAGAAAGTGTAACCCAAAAAAGTAAAATTTTTTACAGGATTTTCCAGATACTGAAGGCATCTTTGGGCTCGCTGCATTTGTCCGCTGATAATGCCGATTTCGCCAAAATCACCCTGGCGGAATTGTAAAGATTCAAGTAATCCTTTTGCGTGCAAGTGCACATCTCTTTGCATCATTGTTTTACTCCTTTTTATACACAGATGATCGCAGATAAAAAATCACAGATAACCACAGATATTTTAGAAATAACCAATAACCAAGATACAAGTTCCAAACAAATTACAATATTCAATACCCAATAACCAAACGGATTTGTTATTTTTTTGTTTGGTTATTGAAATTTGGTTATTGGCCATTGTTTGGTTATTGTATCTTGGAACTTGGTTATTTATTGCAATCTGTGCTCATTCGCTTACAAATCTGTGCTAATCTGTGTTTTCTTAAGTGCCTGTTTGTCGATTTTTCCCACTCTATTTTTTGGAAGTTCTTTTATAAATTCAAAATAATGCGGAATTTTAAAATGAGCCAGATGCTCTTTTAAAAAATCCCTTAGCTCCTGAGCATCTATCACTTCAGATTCTTTTGCAACAATAAAAGCTTTCGGCACTTCTCCTCTTAATTCATCGGCAACACCTATGACAGCAACTTCTTTAACCTTTGGATAGAGCTGTATTTTTTCTTCAACTTCCGAGGAAAAAACTATCTCACCGGCAACTTTTATCATGTCCTTTTTTCTCCCGGCAAGATATATCAGCCCGTCTTTTCCAAAATAAGCAATATCGCCGGTACGCAGCCACCCTTCTCCCCAAAAAGCATCTGAGCTTAAGGTCGGCTCTCTGTAATAGCCGCCGGTAACACCTTCTCCGCTGACTAATAATTCGCCTTGTTCTCCATATAACAAAGATTTTCCTTCCTCATCGATTATCTTTGCCTGCATACGAAATCCGAATTTCCCTATGCTGGATATCTTATGCTCGTCCGGGGGCGAAAAAGTATTCGGAGCGGCGGTTTCAGTCATACCCCAACCGTTTAAAACAATTGCTTTAGGGCATGACCTGTGAAATTTCTTAAGCAAAAGAGGCGAAGAAGGCGCACCAAAAACAACTGCATACCTTAAAGACGAAAGGTTAAACCTCTCGTATTCTTTTAGAGATAAAATCGCAACATACATCGAAGGCACTATGCAAAATATCGTGACTTTATATCTTTCTATATTTTTTAAAAATTCCATCGGATGAAACCTTCCCATTACAATAACGGTTGATGCAAAACGAATCATTAAAAGCAGGTAATTAAGCCCGCCCACATGGGAAAAAGGTATGCCGCCGGTACAATAAACATCGTTTTCCGAAACCCCTAAAAAATGGTTTATTGTATCAACCGGATTATCAAACTGTTTATAGCTAAGCATTACGCCCTTAGGGTGGCCAGTTGAGCCTGAGGTATAAAATATTGCCGCGAGGTCTTTATCAAAAGATTGCGGAATCGGAGCTTCACTACTTTCCTCTGCCAAAAGATCATCAAGGAAATCGCAATCCGCAAGGCGCTCTTTACAGGTTATTATATATTTTACAGAATAACAGTTTTCCCGGATGTTTAATACGTTTATGTCTTTTCTCGGCTGCATGATTAATACTTTTGCTTCGCTATGGTTTAAGAAATGAATAATCTCATTTTCTGTGAGCATGTAATCAAAAGGTATCAAGGTTGCACCTATAGAATATGCCGCCATCTGCGCACAAATAGCTTCCGGAGTGTTTGGGGTAAAAATAGCAATTTTATCTGGCTTTTTTATGCCTTGCCTTGTAAAATAATTGGCAATCTTAAATGCGGCATCTTTGAGTTGCAAAAAGGTTGTTTCTTTGCCTTCAAAGATAAAAGCGCTTTTTTGAGGAAATAACGAAGCTTGGTTTATAAGTAATTCTTTTACATTCATATGGTCCTCCTTACACGGAAAGCGCACACTAGGCATTCCTTAAAAGCTGAGGTGCTTTAGTTAAATTTTAATAGTAAAATTTTACTATTAAAGGTTTTTTAGTCAAGTGTTTTTTGAAGAAATAGAAGCGGATGGCCGCGGATATCAACGCGGATAAATGCAAACCGATTACCGTGCGTACATCCGCGTTTAGCTCCGCGGGAATCCGCTTCTATACGGGAAAATATGCATTCAATCAAAATAGGCTCTAAAGTTATAAATACCAATGTATTCCTTGCTCCTCTGGCAGGATGTTCTGACCTGGCTTTCCGGCTTATTTGCCGTGAACATGGCGCTAAATTTTGTTTCTTTGAGATGCTGGATGCCAACTCTCTCATTTATAGCCGGATTCGCAGCTTAAGACTCATTAAGACAACCGAGGAAGACAAGCCTATTGCCGGACAGTTACTGGGAAGGGACCCGGAAAAAATGCTGGAAGCCGCACATCAGCTTATAGATTTAACGGGTATTTCTTTTTTAGATATCAATTGCGCCTGTCCGGTAAGAAAAGTGATTAAGAAAAAATGCGGTGCCTATTTATTAAATGATCTCGAGGCTTTATCAAAAATCATCAAAAAACTTTCAAGCAGCCTCAATGTTCCGGTAACAGCGAAAATCAGGGTAGGCTATCTGGACAAAGATAAAAAACAGATAACCGAACTGGCAAAATCATGCGAAGGTAGCGGCGCAGCTGCTCTTTTTGTCCACGGCAGGACTAAAACTCAAGGCTATAGCGGAAACGTTGATTATAATTTAATAAAAGCAATAAAAGATGCAGTAAATATTCCTGTATTTGGCAGCGGGAATATTCTGATACCGCACTTAGCAAAAAAAATGTTTGATGAAACGGGTTGCGACGGAATTCTTGTGGCGAGGGGCGCTTTAGGAAGGCCATGGATGCTTAAAGATATCGCTAATTACATGGAAGGTAAAGCTGTAACTGCGGTAAACATGGAAATAAGAAAGGCAGTGCTTAAAAAGCACCTTAGCCTTTTAGAAAAATATAAGGAAGTAAAAGATTCGGTAAGGGTCGGTTTTATGAGGAAAATTAGCCTGTGGTATCTTAGGGATTTTGAGGCCTGCGCCAGAGTGCGCGGCTCAATATGTAAAGTTAATAGTTACAGCGAATTGCTTACCTTTATAAACAGCTTGCCTGATAATTAATGTTACGAAGGTTACGGATGTTACGGGAAGTTACGAAAGTTACATTTAAAAACAGTTAGATTTATTGTAACCTTCGTAACCTGCGTAACTTTCGTAACATTCGTAACCTAAAATTAAGATACTTCTTCCTCCAGCTTCTTTATCAAGCTCTCAGTTTCTTTAAGGAGTGTCGGGGGGAGGAGTTTTGATATTTCTATTTCTTTTTTCATGGATTTTAACACGCTTAAGTATCTTTTTATAACGCTTACGCGTTCTTTTTCGTGGCTCTCTTCAGGGTCGATTTCCTTACGCTGCCTGATTAAATTAGTTAAATCTTTCTTTACGACCTGGGCATCTCTTCCTTTTTCAAATATATCTTTTTTAAGATTTGCGTAATCCTGGTTATCAAGAATTTTGTTATTTTTTGCTTTTCGAAGTAAATCAACGGATTCATAAGTAGGAACTGTAGTTGCCGGAGCTTGCTCCGCGTATTCGGAACTTAAGTATTGCGGCTCTTCTTTTTCAAGAAAATAATAAGACCGCAGCAATTTCATCGCAGTTAATTTTTTTATGCCGATTTCCTTGGAAGTATAGCCTTCCAGCGTATTAAAACCCCAATCTTTATAAAGCTTATCCTTCCATACTGTATAAAGCGAACGGCCCAATGCAACCCAGGATGTTTTAAAATTCTTGGCACTCTCAAGTACATGGTAGCGCAAAGAATCCTCTCCTACGTTTTGCATTTGCTCTTCAATGTTTTTCATAGACTTTGTTTTATGGGTGTCCATATTACATCTCTCCTTCAAGTTTAAATCACAATATACAAATCCAAAATTATCAGCCAAAGGCTGATCCGCCTATATATGATTAATCATTGGTGGCGGACAATTACCAAGAAAATTTTTGGAATTTTGGCCATTGTTTATTGTGATTTGTTTGTGGTTTGTAAATTGTGATTTGTGATTTTAAAGAATATTCTTTAAGCGCGGGCCATTTTATTTTTTATTTTCTCAATATGGCCTAATTCTGCGTCTCTCAACTCTTCTAAAAGCTGCTTTAATGCTGGGCTTTCGGTAATTTTAAGCATCTCGTCATAAAATCTATAGGAAGACTCTTCTTTCTGGAGTGCCAGTTCTAAAATTTCTGCCGGAGTGCCGGGCTTTGTGTATTTATCTTTCCTTTCGTATTTCATGCTTCCTCCTTTTTTACACAGATGATCACGGATTGGAAAGCAGATGATCACAGATGATATTCGTCATACGGTTGCGATGCTCGTGTCGGTTGCGTTTTACGTCTATCGTCTTTATTTTAAATACTTTCTTTAACACAACCGATTAACGTATGACGAGACGAGCTGCGTAACCGCAACCGATAGACGCACCCTTTATCTGTGCTAATCCGTTCAAATCTGCGCTAATCTGCGTTTATCGCAGCTTAATTCCTTCCTGCACGCTGAGGTTTGTACGAATGGCGTTATGAATCTCATCCACCTCTTGCGAAGTAAGCGTGCGCTGGTTGGATTGATAGAAGATACGCAGCGAAAAAGCGCAGAAGCCTTGCTCTAAATCCTTTCCTTTATATGTATCTATTATTCTGTAGTCAGAGATATACTCTTTCTTCTCCTTTATTGTTTTTTCGACATCGCTAAAATGTTTGCTCGCGCGCATTGCTATGCTTATGTCGCGAAACACAGCCGGATACGGGCTCATTGCCGAATAGCATTTAAGCTTTCGCGCGGCCTGAAGAATTGTTATATCAAACTCGGATAGGTATAAATCTTTTTTAAGTTCGAGTTCGCTCTCGAATTTTTCATCGAGTTTTCCCAGAAAACCTGCGGATTTTTTATTTACAAACACTTCCAAGGCATTCACACAGAAAAAAAGGCTTTTCTCTTTGAATTCAAAATCATTTATATTAAGAAACTTAAAAACTTCCTCTATAATTCCTTTGAGATAAAATAAATCTTTTCCTTCCTCGCAAATGCCTATTGAAAGGCGGGGCAATTCGCAAAAGCTACCCTGCCCTCTGGAATAAACATTTGCTATTTCAAAGAAACGTAAATTACTGCGGTTTCTGTTTAAATTATAACTGATTGCCTTAATCATCCCCAAGGAAAGGCCTGGGCGTAGTGAATTTTCCTGTGCTCTTAAAGGATTTACCAATTTTATTAAATTGCCATAACCTAATTTATTAAGCTCCTCGTCGGATTCGATACTATAGGTAATTATTTCATTCAATTCTAACGCGCAAAGAAATTGCCTCAATTCTTTTTTAAATTCATAAATTTCATTTTTAACCACTTCATGCGCAATCGCCGGTATTTGTTGCTTTATTTTATCGTAACCATAAATTCTTGAAATCTCTTCATATACGTCTACATCTTCTGTGATGTCGGATCTATGTTTTGGTGCTAGAAGTGCGAGTTTATTTTTCCCTGGCTCTTTAACCTTAAAACCTAAATTTACAAGAATGCTTTTTACTTTGCTTTTTGGATATTGTACGCCAAGATATTCGTTTAATTTATCAAGTTCAAGCAGTACTTTTTTATCTTTGGATTGCGGCCTGCGGCCTGCCTGGCCGTAGGCTGCAATTTTTCCACCGCAAATATCAACTATCAACCCAGCTGCTTCAGCTGAAGCATGCTCAAGGTAATCGGCGAATACCTGTCTTTCAAAGCGGTAGGAAGAATCTGTGTCTATGCCGGCTGCTCTTCTTGAATGGCGTATCCAAAGAGGAGAAAATATGGCTGCTTCCAAAAGGACATTTTTTGTTTTTTCGGTTACTTCTGTATTCTTTGCTCCCATTACCCCTGCAAGCGCAATAACCTTGCTATCGTCGGCAATGACAAGGTTTTCGCGATTTAAAATTCTTTCTTTCTCGTCTATGCCGATAAATTTTTCGCCTTCTTTTGCCCTGCGGATATAAATATTTCCCTCAATTTTATCTTCGTCAAAAGCATGCAAAGGATTACCCCATTTGAGCATGCAATAATTTGTAATGTCAACCGCGTTATTTATGGAATTTATCCGGCAGTTTATAACTCTTTCTTTGAGCTGGCCCGGAGAAGCTGATATGGTTACACCGCGAATACGCCGCGCTATATAAAACGGGCAGTCTGTACTATTTTCTATTTTTATTAGCTTATCTTTGATGAGCGGAGATTTGATAACTTTAGGGTATTTTATGTCCAGCTTTTTACCGAGGCAGGCAGCAATTTCCCTTGCTATACCCACGATAGAAAGCCAATCGTACCTGTTTGAGGTGATTTCAATATCAAAAACGTAATCTTCGCCTTGCCTTTCAAAATGCTCAACCTCAATACCAGCCATAGTAAGAAGCTGTGCCACTTTTTCAGCAGGTAAATCGATTTTTATTAATTCTTTGACGAAATTTAAGCTAAAACGCATAATATTTAAAATCCGCGAGGGATGCTAGATGCCCGATACTAGATGCTCGTTATTTTATTTTTCACAACATCTGGCATCGAGCATCAAGCATCTAGTATTAATTCGTATTCTCCATTAAAATTGTTCAAGGAACTTAACATCATTCTCATAAAACAGCCGAATATCATTTATGCCGTATTTAAGCATTGCCGGCCGTTCCACCCCCATACCAAACGCAAAGCCTTTGTATTTTTTCGAATCTATACCGCAATTTTCAAGAACTTTGGGATGAATCATTCCGCAGCCAAGTATTTCGAGCCAGCCTTTTCCTTTACATAAGCTGCATTTATCTTTTTTGCCCTTACAGATAAAACATGAAATATCAACTTCAGCCGAAGGTTCAGTAAAAGGAAAAAAGTGCGGCCGGAAACGCAAATTAACATCGGGAGAAAAAAAGAGTTTTACAAAATTAAGAAGCACGCCTTTAAGGTGCGCAAAATTTATGTTTTTATCTATGGCAAAACCTTCAACCTGATGGAACATAAAAGAATGCGAAGCATCAACTGCATCCGGCCTGTAAACTCTTCCCGGAGAAATAACCGCAAGGGGAGGTTTGGATACGCTCATCACGCGTGCTTGAGACGGCGAGGTGTGGCTGCGCAGCAAAAACTTTCCTCTGTGTTTTTCTTGCGGCTGCGGTATATCCAGATAAAAAGTATCGAAAGCATCGCGCGAAGGATGATCCAGCGGTATATTTAAAGCGCTAAAGTTATGCCATTCATCTTCTATTTCGGTTCCTTCAACTACGGTAAACCCAAGCTTTTCAAAAACCGAACAAATTTCTTCGCTTACCGCACTTAAAATATGGCGGCTTCCTTTTTCCAGCCTGGCTGCGGGATAAGTTAAATCGATTTTTTCCTCTTTCGTGCCTAAACTTTTTAATTTTTCTTCAATGGCAAGTGATATTTTATTTTTAAGAATGTTTAAATTCTTACCCCAGATGCCTTTTGCTTCTTTGCTTAAGGAGGGAACCATTGAAAAAAGCCGGTTAATTTCAGCTTTTCTTCCGAGGTATTTTACTCGTAGCGCCTCAATACCTAAAGCATCACAAACCCCTGATAAATCCTTCCCGAATTCTTCTTCCAGTTTTTTAACTTCTGTTTCCATTGGAAAACTTTTTTTCCACACAGATTGGCACAGATAAGAAATCACAGATAGCGGTTGCGTAAATCGGTTGCGGTTGCCTGTCCGCCGGAGGCGGGCGAGCTCGTCTCGGTTACGTTAATCGTCTATCGTCATTTAAAACGCAACCGATTAACGATAGACGTAACGAGTGGCGCAACCCATAGCCGTATGACAATATGCCAAATCTGTAATCATCTGCTTTTCAATCTGCGATCATCTGTGTTTAAAACCATAGCCTAATCTTATAAAATAAATAACCGTTAATGTCAAACAAATTATAAGAAATGTAATTGCTACCTTAATTTTACGCGGGGAAATTACTTCATCCACATTTGCGCCTTTTTGGATAACCTGTAAAGTAGATGCGTGTATGTCTAAATCTCCTCCGTGCTCAGTGCAGGCACGATTAAACTTTCCTTTTACCTCAACAATGTCACCTTTGGCCCTATAACTGCCGGTGTAGAGAATTTCTTTAGCGAAATCTTTGGAGAGCCATATTCCTATTGCGTTTTTTGTATCATTTACATTTATCCAGGCAAATTTTCCTCTTATCATCACGTCACCGATAACTTCTCCGGTATAAACTATCTCTTGTCCGTCATATTGCTTGGCATTGTTGATTAAGTCAGAACTTGAAATCTGAGAATAGCACGTAACCGGTAACAGGTAACAGGTTGAAATGATAATTAATATAAACTTTATAAAAATTTTGACCTGTGACCTGTGACCTGTGACCTGTGACATTTTATTATTTCCCCTTTATCGCCGCAATTAAAAATCCCAGCAATGTAAATATGGACATAAATTCCAAACGTCCTGCCCACATTTGTATCATATAGGTAATTTTTAAGATTGCGGGCATTCCCGCATTTGTAATACCGCAGGAAAGCCCGACGTTTGCCGTAGCGGATGTTGATTCAAATAATGAATTAATAAAAGGGTGGCCGAAAAACATTCCCACCAGCGCGCCGGATGAATAAAGAACAAGGTAGCACAAACTAATCAAAAGAGCCGCCCGCACTTGTTTATCTTCAAGAAAAATGGTTTTTATATGATGAAACCTTTGCACAACTATTGCCTTTTCCGGAAGCATTATTCTTCTTATATCTTCTTTGATGGCTTTCATGATTATCCCGATACGAAGCATTTTTATTGCGCCGGTTGTCGAACAAACTGCACCGCCGAGAGACATTGCAAAAATCAAGCCGGTTAAGGAAAGCTGGCTCCATCCATTTATAAATTGTTGAGCGTATACTGTTTGAAAACCCGTGCCGGTATGGGCGGAAATAAATTGGTAAAACCCTTTCCTAAAAAGGGCCCCCGGCGTTAAATAAAGCATTACCCTTTCAAGCCCTACGGCTGTAATTATAAATATAATGATTACACTTAAGGAAAAAGTTTTTATTTCTATATTATGGAATAATTCTTTGAGTTTACCCGACCAAAGATGGTAATGTAAATTAAAATTGATAGCTCCTAATATCATAATTACTATTGTTATGATTTCAAAAGAAGCATTGTGATAATAAAGTATGCTTTGGGATTGGGGAGAAAATCCTCCTGTATCAAAGGCTGTCATAAAAATGCATACGGAGTGAAAGAGCGCATTATGAATCTTTATGCCTCCGGAGATTGCAGCTATAGATAAGGCTAAAGTTCCTAAGATAAGATAAACTACACTTACCAGCCAGATAAATCTCGCGGTATGTATTACGTTAGGAAGCAGCCTTTCATCACGAGCCTCTCCCACATACATCTTGAAAGCTCCTGAAAGGCCTTTTACAAAGAGAGAGAGGGCAACAATAACAATGCCTTGGCCGCCTATAAACATTATAAGGTGCCGCCATAGATTGTGGGTATAAGAGAGATGGTCAAGATCCTGGACCAGGGTTAAACCTGTTGTTGAAAAACCGGACATCGCATCAAAACATGCATCAAGGTAAGATTTAAAGTGCCCGCTTAAATGTAGAGGTATTGCTCCGATTATTGTTGCAACCAACCAGGACAAAGAAACAACAATCATTCCCTGCATCCAGTTTAAATCTCTGTCGGTAAAACATGCCTTGGTGAGTATAAATCCTGAAAGGAATGACACCCCGATTCCGATAAGAAAATCTAAGGTAGGGCCTATTTCTCTAAAACCCAATGCACAAATAATAGGTATCAGCATAAAAAGGCCGATACCTATTGTAATTTTACCAAGATAATAACCGATTATTTTGAAATCGTCTAAATGTGGTTTTAGAACCATATTTTTTTATAACTCTAAACACTGAACTCGAAACTCTAAACAAATCACAAACACGAAACTCCAAACTCGAAGCGTTTAGGGTTTGTGATTTATAGTTTCGAGTTTGTCTTCCTGCCTGCTCGCCTTAGGCTGTGCCGAGGGCCGGCAGGCAGGGAGTTTAGGATTTCGGGTTTAGAGTTTTTCATAATATTGTTTCTTACCTAATAATAACGAGACAGATCAAGAAAGCTACCGCCATAATTGCCAGTGCATAAAGTATTTCCATAGAAATACCTTCTATGGCATTAAAAATTATTTTCTTGCTTACATTTACTTTTTTAAACATTTATAGATTAATGATGGTGGCTATAAAAAACCTATCCGCAGGCAGATTACAAAACCTTTGCATTATAATTTGCCCACTAAAAGGCTTAAAAGCGACGGTTCATTGCCAATAAGCGTTAAAGCAATTATATCGTCTCCGGGCTTAAGTACGGTGTCACCCTTTGGTATGATAACTTCCTCTGCCCTTAGAATAGACACGAGCGTAGAATTCTCCGGCCAGGTAATTTCGTGTACTGATTTTCCTATTACTGGGGAATCTTTCGGAAGGTCTACACGAACTATCGCTAACTTCCCGCGTTTAAAGCTTAAGAGGTTTACGAAATCGGAATATGAAGCTTCTTCCTCAATTATTTTCGCAATTATTTTAGTATCGTCAACCGGAACGTCAATTCCGAGTTCCGAAAATGTTTTTTCATTATCGGGATTATTCACCCGCCCGACCGTCCTGTGCACCTTGAACTTTTCCTTGGCAAGCTGGCAGATTATAAGATTGTCTTCGTCGTCTCCGGTTACCGCGGCTAAAACATCTGCCCGCGTTATACCCGCTTGTTCCAGAATATCCGGCTCACAACCATCGCCGTTAATAACCAAAATGTCGAGCTGTTTGGCCAGCTCATCGCAGACTATTCTGTCTTTCTCGATGATGCTTACTGCGTGCTTGTTTTGATAGAGCCTTTTGGCCAAGTAATAACCGACTTTTCCCGCCCCTATAATTACTATATTCATACTCACTCCGTTCGCATTGATTACTGTGATCCAGGAGAATGATTGCAGAGATTTTTAAATCACTGAAATCATTTCATAATCACTGTAATCTTTTTATAAACTGAATCGTTCCTTTATCTTCGCAAGAGCCTTAACCTTGACTATGCCCATAAGTATATCATTTTCATCAATTGTTGTTTGTTCGTCAGGAATTATAACCCCATCCATACGCCTTACGGCAACTACCATAAATTCGCCCGGGATATTTAAACTTACAGCGGGTTTACCGATAAGATTTTTCTTCGGGTCTATTTCTATAACTCCTAAATCTTTTGTTTCAATCAGGTAACTTGAGAAATGGCTTTCAATGATTTTGTCTCTAAGCATAGCGGCAAAAAGTATAGTTCCGCTTATTATGTCCATACCAAGCGCTGCATATATATGCGCGCGCTGCGGGTCATATACTCTTGCGATAACCTTTGGCACGTTGAATATTTTTTTTGCTACTTGCGCGGAAATAAGATTGGTATTGTCGCCGTTGGTTACAGAACAAAAGGCATCGGCTTTTTCAATCCCGGCGTTTTTTAATAAATCCTGGTCGAAACCATTGCCGACGAACGTCATCCCATTGAATGCCGCGCCCAGCCTTTCAAAAGAAGAAGGGCTCTTGTCGATAATAACGACATCGTGCCCTTCGTTTGAAAGAAGCTTGGCAAGCTCTGAACCTACACGGCCGCAACCAACGATTATAACGTACATATTTTCCTCGCTTCGCTCGGAAAGTTTACAGAAACCAGTAACCAGAAACCAGATAATAAAAAACATTTTTTCTGGTTTCTGTACTCTGGTTTCTGGTTTCTTTTATCACTTTTTTACTTCCTCAACTATTTTACCAAAAACTTCAGGATATTCAGCTGCTATTTTTGCAAGCATATCTCTTGAGAGAAGGACATTTTTCTTCTGTAAATCATGCATAAAATCATTGTAGGTTAGCCCTTTTCCTCTTACCGCGGCATTTATGCGCGTAATCCAAAGCGCGCGGAATTCTCGGCGTCTTGCGCGCCTATCCCGGTAAGAATAAACAAGCGCGCGGCGCACTGTTTCAATCGCGCGGCGGTAGTTTTTTGAACGCCTTCCCCAATAGCCTTTTGCCATTTTCAGGACTTTTTTCTTGCGTGCCCGTGAAGCCGGTTGTTGTTTTACTCGCATTTCTTTTATCCTCCTTTAATGAGCAGATGACTTACGCGAGCGAATCTGCGAGCGTAAGTCATAGACATTGGCACAACAGCGCCAATGCCGCCTGCGAATTAAACCCCGCCCTTTTGGCGGAACTATAATTACTTAATCTGAAACAGAACCTATCCTCTAATTAAACACTATACCGCGAAGCCTTAAATCCGCCCAGCCAAAAGGGCGGGGTGAAATTCAGCCTAACATTTTTCCTGCGCGCCTGTCTTGCGACAGTCAGCTTGGAAAAATGTTGGCTTCATTTCAGAATGAATACGGCAATGACCTTTTTACCGCCATTCTGTCTACGCCAGCGACAAGCGCTTTTTTGCGTAAAAATCTTTTTCTTTTTTCACTCCGTGCGCTTAAAAGATGCCTCCTGCTTCCTTTTGAACGAAGGATCTTTTTATTTTTTGTAACCTTTACTCTTTTCGCGAACGCTTTTTTTGTTTTTAGCTTTGGCATATTTTACTCCTTAAATTTTGCGACGCAGTCGCAAAATTTAACCCCGAAGCGCTTCACGTAAATTTTCTCGGCCTACGGCCAGGAAAATTTACGTGATATTTGGGCGCAAGGGGTATACAAAATACAATATTTTTCCAACCGTACCTACCGTGTAAAAGACCATCGTGGTAATTTGTGTTACTTCGGCCCCAATACCATCACCAGTGCTCTACCAAGCATTATCGGGTCTTTATCGATTTTACCTATTTTTTCTATATCCTGAACGAGTTTCGCGATTACCCTGTTTCCTAAGTCTTTATGAGCAAGCTCTCTGCCACGAAACAGCATTCTTATTCTTACTTTATGCCCTTTTTCAAGAAACTCTTTTATATGCTTTAATTTTATTTCATAATCGTGGATATCTATCCTGGGGCTCACACGTATTTCTTTAAGCTGGGCTTGTTTTTGATGCTTCTTTACTTCTCTCTCGCGTTTTTCCTGTTCATAGCGGTATTTTGAAAAATCCATTATCCGGCAAACCGGCGGATTTGCTGCAGGGGCAACTTCTACTAAGTCAAGCTCTGCCTCGTCTGCTTTTTTTAACGCAAGTTCTTTTGGAAAAATTCCAAGCTGTTCTCCTTCTGGCCCAATGATCCTTAAGGTTTTTGCAAATATCTTTTCGTTAACTCTTATATACCTCACTCGCTCGTACCTCCTTTTTAAAAGCTGTCAGCTATCGGTCTTCAGCTTTCAGCGGCTGGCAGCTGACGCCTGAAAGCTGAGAGCCATACTAGGCTCCCTTTATTTCTTTTTTCAAGATATTCAAAAAGCTTTCCATATCCATATTGCCTAAATTCTGCATACCTCTCGCCCGTACCGAAATCTGTTTGCTATCGCGTTCTTTCTTCCCGACTATAACCATATATGGCACCTTACGCATTTCTTTTTCTCTTATTTTTCTCTGCAAAGTTTCATTACGTAAATCTACTTCCACGCGAATATTTTCTTTTTCTAAAATATCTTTTATTTCTTTAGCGTAAGCCTCAACATCTTCCGTAATATTTAAAACACTCACCTGAACCGGAGAAAGCCAGAGAGGAAATTTACCTGCGTAGTGCTCAATCAATGTTGCGATAAACCTCTCCAGGCTTCCTAAAATTACGCGGTGAATCATAACCACGCGTGTATCTTTCCCATCAGGAGCACGATAGGTTAAATCGAATCTTTCAGGAATAGCATAATCCAGCTGGACAGTTGCGCATTGCCACTCTCTATTTAGAGCATCTTTAAGTTTTATGTCTATCTTGGGGCCGTAAAAAGCTCCGTCACCCGGATTTATTTTGTAATTAAACTTCTTTTTCTTAAGCACTTCTTCCAAGATACCTTCGGCGGCATCCCAATTTTCTTTTTCTCCGATAAATTTTTCCGGCCGCGTGCTTAATTCCGCGGTGAAATCAATAAAACCGAATTTATTCATTGCTTCTTTTACAAAATCCAAAACTCCTTCTATTTCGGAGTATAAATCTTCCTTTCTGCAAAATATATGCGCGTCATCCTGGGTAAAGCCTCTTACCCGAAGTAAACCGTGTAACACTCCGCTTTTTTCATAACGATAAACCGTGCCCAGTTCAAACATTCTTAAAGGCAATTCTCTCCAGCTGCGAAGGCTTGCTTTATAAATCAGTATATGCCCCGGGCAATTCATCGGCTTTAAAATAAATTCCTGATTTTCCTTGGTTACCGGATACATATAATCCTGATAGTAATCAAGGTGGCCGCTTTTCTGCCATAATTTCTTATCCATTATGTGCGGAGTTTGCACCATTTTATATCCGCGCCGGTAATGCTCTTTGATTTCCCAGTCTTCGATTATTCTTTTTAAGCGCGCGCCGTCCGGCAAATAAAACACAAGGCCTGCTCCGGCTTCATTGTAAAATAATTCAAAAAGCCCGAGCTCACGTCCGAGCGTCCTGTGATCTCTTAGCTTAGCCTCTTCCAGAAGCTTTAGATGAGCTTCTAATTCTTCTTTGGTAAAAAATACCGTACCGTAAATACGCACGAGCTGCGGATTTGAGTCTATGCCTTTCCAGTAAGCGCCTGAAGTTGAAAGTATTTTGAAATATTTTGCCTCTTTGGTTGAGGCAATATGCGGGCCCTTGCACAAATCTACAAAATCACCGTGCTTATATATAGAAACTTTGGGTTGCGCCAAATCTTTTATTAACTCAACCTTAAAAGTTTCGCCGTTAGATTTAAAAAAATCAATCGCCTTTTCGCTTTCCCAATCTTCATGAACGAAAGGTAATTTTTTGTTGATTTCTTCGCGCATTAATTGTTCAATTCTACCTAAATCTTCTTCCTTTATGCCGCCGGGGATTTCAAAATCATAGTAAAAGCCTCCTTCAATAGCCGGGCCAATACCTAATTTTGCCTGCGGATAAATTTTCTTAACCGCGCTGGCCATAATGTGCGAACAAGAATGCCTGAGTGTTTGTAAATCCATTTTTTTACGCTTTCAGCTATCAGTCGTCAGTCTTCAGCCACCCTTCAAGGGCGCCCCTTGGGAGGGGCTGATTGCTGATAGCTGATGGCTGAAAGCTATTATATGGGCGCATAAGGATTCGAACCTTAGACCCCTTCCTTGTAAAAGAAGTGCTCTAACCAGCTGAGCTATGCGCCCGCTAAAAAAGAACTTTATCCAGGGTTATTCCTTGTTTTTTAGCGGCACTGAGAAAATATTTTCGAAGTGCCTTAAAAAACAAAACCTATCCTGCCAATCTGCCTAACAATCCGAGAGAAAATGCCATTACAAATAGAGCAACCGTTTCAATGATTCCTAAAACTATTATATAATTCGCAAAGCCTTTTTCGGTTTCACCCAATGCGTCACAGGCAACTGCCGCAGCCTTTCCCTGCCATAACGCAGAAAGGCCTATGGCTAAACCGCAAAATATACCGACGCTCCATACATAAACTCCTTTCAAGGAGAGTTCGACGATTTTATTCATTACAATCATTCCGTAAATAGTCTGAGTAAGGGGCGCGCCGACAAATGCAACAATAGCGAAAGAGGCGTTTTTATTTTGAGCGAAACTCTTCTTCCACGCGCCTATTGCGGCAAGCCCGGCTACTCCCGCGCCAAGAGCAGAACCTGCGGCGCTAAGCGCAAGCACTGCAGCTGCCCCTAAATCTTTAAACTGTATCAAAAAGTTAGTTGCTTCCATAACTCCTCCCTTTAAGATAAACCCTAAACACTAAACTCGAAACTCTAAATAAACTATAAACTCGAAACTCTAAACTCAAAACGTTTGGAATTTGTAATTTGTAGTTTCGAGTTTGTTTAGAGTTTAGGATTTCGGGTTTAGAGTTTGTCATAAAATTATTCATGTAACGGTTTATAGCTAAATCCTGACCATTTAAGATCTATATGATTGCAAAACTCAAGAACATTAAGCCTTACCCCGTGCACCAAAACAGCGATAGGACCTAAAATAACGTTTAACGCCTGGCCAATAAAAAGTATAAATGCGCCCAGGAAAGCTGCAAGAATTCCGTTGCCCCACAACCCCATAGCCATATTGTTAAAAGCATCGGCAACGGCAACTGTAGCAAGGCCAACCGCAAAAAGCCTCACATACGAAACTATATCGGTAAAACTATTAACGGCACTTAGGGCGAATGCGCCCAGGCCTTTGCTGATGGCTTTCAAAATATTTCTATTCGGTTCGGAAAATACTATAACCAAAAGCGTTCCGGATAAAAATAGCCATTTGCCAAAATCTGGAAATGCGTCCGCAAGAACCAGGGTTTTGGCCAGAAAAAACCCACCCCATAGAATTAAAATCCAGCCGATGTCGGATAAAGCCTTAAGCGAAGGGGCCTTCAATATTGCGCGCCAGGAATGGGCTATGCTTAAGTGGATTGCGCCAAGTAAAAAACATAAACTTTGCACGAATTTTTCGTTTTGTAATACCGGAAAAACCGGTTTTATAAATCCTTTGAGCCACTCCTGCCCGAAAATTGTGCCGCTGGCCACACCCCACACGATAGCGCAACCGCTCAGTAAATAAAAAAGAACAAAAATTTTGATATTCTTAACTTTTGCGGCAAACTTTCTTTGCGCTAAAAAAGTAAGCAGGCAAAAGATTGCGCCGATACCGGCGTCTCCGATAAGCATGCCGAAGAATATGGAAAAGAATATCAAAAACCACAGGCTTATATCAAGCTCTTTGTAGCCTGGAGTAATTTCTATAAACTTAAAAACAGGGTTAATTATGGATATCCAACGCGGATTAGAGATAAGTGTCGGGACATTATCTGACTCATCCGGGTCTCGCACATATATCCCCCAGGTATTATCTTTAGCGGCAGCTAAGAGCATATCAGTTTTATCGCAAGGACTATATCCTGTCAAGTACATAATATTTTCGTGCTGGCCCATGCCTTTTAAGGCTTCCTCGAATTCAAATTGCTTTAAAAGATTTTTCTTTATGCTTAAAAAGCTTTCTCTATATAAGCAAAGCCCGCTTAATTCTTCTGACAGCGCCGAAGAAACTTTTGCATCTTCTTCTAAACGCGCTTTCATTTTTGAAATACTTAAATTCGGCAATGCTAATTCTTTAAAGGGAAGCTCAATGGTTTTAAGGCTCACAAGCGCAACAAGCGCAACGCCTTTTAAAACTTTTATTTGCGAAACTACCACGCTTTCCGGAACCTGCGTCAGCTCTTTAACGGGAATTTGATAAAGCTTTACGAAAATACCCTTGGCTGATAGCGCCTTTATTGTTTCCGGCTCAAAATCACCCCAATTGCCCCATTCTTCTGTCTGCGCAGAGAGCCGGCGGCCATACTCTTTGAGATGGTCAATACGTTTATAAACATCAACGATATGCTTTGCAGTTATTTTCCAATCGCCCTCGAGCTGTTTATGCTCTGGTACATTTTTATTGTATTTGGGCATAGATAATATTGTAATTGCTTCGCTCATAAATGCTATTTCTTCCTGCAATGCATTAAGCTCTTTCCCTTGGGGGGTAGCTTGATGTTCTACGTGCAATAACCCCAGCTTTCGCAGCTTAAGCGTAGCGCTTTTAGCGTCTTTACCCTGCACCAAAATTGTGGCTTTTTTCATTTTAACTATCATAAGATTTAACGCAAATTCTCGCGAATTCTTACGAATGGTCGCGAATAATTTTTACATTTTTTCCATTTGCGTTTATTCGCGTTTATACCTAAATCAAATTATAAAGGTGCAAATTCGCGTTCATTCGCGTATTCAATTTTACGCTTTGCGATTTTGCTGCGGCCTACAGCATTGGTTAGCTGGTCGCCGATATAAATTTTAATCAGCCGTATTGCTTCTTCTGCTTCGGGAATCTTCACCTTTTCAAAGAGATTAACCCGCTGGGTTGTAATACGTAATTCCTGCTTCAGAATAAGAATGCTTTCCTCGATGGCTTTAATTGAGCTACGTATAGAAATCAATTCGCGAAAAGCGCTTATTGCATGGTCAACCCACAAAGGAGTTGTGAATAAATCGTATTCGATTTCTTTAAACTCGCAGGATTCAAACACAGGAATATCTATGCCTGCGATATTTTTAGAACTTAGATTGATTTCTTTTATTGTTAACAATTTGCTAATATCAACCTGGGGCTCTGCCAAAAGCAAAAGCCAGTTTTCAAAGCTTTTTCGTTTTAATTCTTCCTCGTGTTTTGTTTTTTCCAAAAGCCCGTAATGAGAAAGTATCTCCATCTGCAGCTGCTGTTTTTTAAGCTGCAAAGTTGGCAGAAACCGCTCAAACTGGTGCAAGCTATCGCGCTGCCGTTTTAGTTCACCCTTGGTTAGTTTTACTTTTGACATATGTATCTGTTACGAAGGTTACGGGTGTTACGAGAAGTTACAATGTTACTTTTAAAACATCGAAGGTTTGTTGTAACCTTCGTAACCTGCGTAACTTTCGTAACCTTCGTAACCTAACTTATTATTTCGGCTTTATCCCAATACTTCTCAATTATTGCTTTCCGTATTCCTGTTTCTTCAGGCGAAAAACAAGTTTTCATAATTGCCCAGCCTAAGTTAAGAGCTTCTTCAAGCGGTATGTTTACTTTTAAAGACATCATTCGCTCTTCAAACAAAAGGCCGTATTTCAAGAGTTTTTTATCCCAGGCGCTCATATGAAAACCCATTGCCTGCTTCTCCAGCGTTTCACGGTAACTGGCAAAAAGCTGAATCATTGTATCCATAATCGTTCTGTGGTCATCGCGGGTTTTTCCATTAACCTGCTGTTTGAGCCGGCTTAAAGAACCAAACGGTTCGATAACCCCACCCTTAAGATAGAATTGCCCTTCGGTGATATAGCCGGTATTATCCGGCACCGGGTGCGTTACATCATCGCCGGGCATTGTAGTAACTGCAAGGATTGTAATTGAACCGGCTGTATCAAAATCTACGGCTTTTTCATACCGGCTTGCCAGCTGGGAGTAAAGGTCTCCGGGATAACCGCGGTTAGAAGGAACCTGCTCCATTGTAATTGATATTTCTTTAAGCGCGTCGCAAAAATTAGTCATATCAGAAAGCAATACCAATACGCGTTTTCCGGAAAGAGCGAAATCCTCGGCTACCGCAAGCGCAATGTCCGGAACAAGCAGGCATTCAACCGTAGGGTCTGCGGCTGTATGAATAAAAAATACGGAGCGGCTAAGTGCGCCGCGCGCGCGCAGGTTGTCTCTAAAAAAAAGATAGTCGTCATACTTTAAGCCCATACCGCCTAAAACTATAATATCTATTTCTGCCTGAGTGGCTATTCGCGCAAGCACTTCGTTGTAAGGCTCACCGGCAATAGAAAAAATCGGAAGCTTCTGTGATTCAACCAGCGAATTAAAAACATCTATCATTGGTATGCCTGTACGTATCATTTTATTGGGTATGATGCGTTTGACAGGATTGACCGGCGGCCCTCCTATTTCAATTATATTTTCTGAGAGAGCCGGGCCTTTATCCAGAGGTAAGCCTACTCCGTTAAATATACGGCCGAGTAAGCTTTCGCCGCTCGATACATTCATGGAGTGCCCCAAGAAACGGACTTTATCTCCGGTTGATATGCCTTTGCTTCCGGCAAAAACCTGTAAATAAACCTTGTCGCCATCAAGCCTTATTACCTGCGCGAGGGACATGCCAAGACGTGTCTCAACTTGGGCAATTTCCATGTAGCCTACGCCGGAAGCAGCTACAGTAATAACGTCTCCGGAAATCTGGCTGATGTTTGTATAAATTTTATGCATCTTTGCCTCTATACAAGTTGAAATGTGATTAAATAATCAATAATCAAGATATCCGTCAAATTCTTTGAATTTGACGAGACCTCGTCAATTTGCCTACAGCAAATTGACGGGCAAGCTCCAAACAAATTCCAATATCCAATAACCAAACGGAGATATTGGTTTTTGTTTGGTTATTGAGATTTGGTTATTGGTCATTGTTTGGTTATTGTATCTTGGAGCTTGGTTATTTTTATACTAATTGCACTAACTATTTCTCTTTCTATTCTTCTAAACTCTTCGCTCTCAAACTCGCTTGAGTTCCATCCTCTGAAAGCTTGCCGAAGGGTATGGAAAAAATGCCTGGCTGCGTCTTTATCAATAAAGTTAAAATCTTTTTCAAAAATATTTGAATAAATAAAACCAAAAATATATTTTTGGCGGGGCGCTTCTGTCGATTCATCCACCGCGTCAAATGCATTCTGCTGCAAATATACAAAATCGAAAAATTCACCCTTAAGATATTCTACAAAATCCGGCAGAGAGGTTCCTTCCTCACCAATAACTTTCATCATCTGCTCAACTTCATGGCTTTTATCAAGCACTGCATGCCCGCGCGCAATTAAACTATCTTCAATAATACCTTTATATTTACTCCAGCTTATTAGCGGGTCAATTGCCGGATACCTTCTTGCGTTTGACCTGTCGCGTGACAGGCCATGGAATGTTCCGACAACTTTTAATGTCGCCTGCGTTACCGGTTCTTCGAAATTTCCTCCGGCAGGGCTTACCGTCCCACCAATTGTAACCGAACCGAATGTGCCGTCGTTTAAACGAACTAAACCTGCTCGCTCATAAAATGAGGCAATCCGAGATTCAAGGTAAGCAGGAAAAGCTTCCTCTCCCGGAATCTCTTCTAGCCGGCCGGACATTTCTCTCATCGCCTGCGCCCAGCGGCTTGTTGAATCAGCCAGAAGCATTACGTTTAAACCCATAAGCCTGTAGTATTCGGCAATAGTTACAGCGGTATAGACGCTTGATTCACGTGCCGCAACAGGCATTGAGCTGGTATTACAAATAATAACTGTGCGCTCGGATAAAGGTAAATTTGTGCGCGGGTCTTTTATCTGCGGAAAAGTTTTTAAGGTTTCGACAACTTCGCCGGCGCGTTCGCCGCAGGCAGCAATAACTACTACATCAACTTCGGCGTGCCGGCTGATTAATTGCTGTAAGACAGTTTTGCCTGCGCCGAAAGGCCCGGGAACGCAATAAGTTCCCCCAAGGCTAACCGGAAAAAGCGAATCTATGATACGTATTTTAGTAACCAATGGTTCAATTGGCTTTATTTTTTCAGCGTAGGCTTCAATAGGAATTTTTACCGGCCAGATTTGTTTTAAAAATACTTCGTGTGTTTTTCCGTTTGGCTCTTCAATCGTAGCTATAGGCTGTGTAAGATCATAGGTGCCTTTGGCGGCTATGGAATTTATTTTAAGTATTCCCTTTAAACCAAAGGGCACCATGATGTAGTGCTTAAAAATGTGTTCGTTGACATATCCAATTTTATCTCCCGCCCGGCGAGTATCGCCCTTTTTAATCAGAGGATTAAATTCCCAGGTTGTACTATCAACAAGTGCCTTTTTATATACGCCGCGCTTAAGAAAAAATCCGCATTCTTTTGCTATCTGAGGAAGCGGATTTTGCAGGCCATCGAAAATTTGCCCCAAGAGGCCAGGGCCTAATTCAACCGAAAGCAACTCTCCGGTAAGCTCTACTTCATCTCCAACCTTAAGGGCTGTTGTTGATTCATACACCTGGGTTTCAGCGATTTTACCGCGGATGCGGATAACCTCGGCTTTGAGGCGTTCTGGCCCATGCAAAATATAGGCAACTTCGTTCTGGGTGACAGAGCCATCCACCCGCACGCTTACCATGTTTGCGACAATTTTTGTAATAATTCCTTTTCTATCCATGTGTTTTTATTTTATCTACTATCTGCAATCTGCTATCTGTCACAAATGTTGTGCAACTGCTTCCAATACGCCATTAAGCAACTTCTGCTTATCTGCGCTGCGAATTCTGTCCCAACGTTCCAAGATAAGTAATTTCTGGGCGTAAACAAAAAGGAATTCCAAATCAAAGTAATGGCCGAAGCATAATTCATCAAGTTTATTCCAACGTAATGCATCAAGCCTACGTTCAGTTTCCAGAGGATGTGGCTGGCGCGCAATCTCGCCAATTGTATGCGCAGATGAAAATTCCGCATCCAGGGGAGCGCGCAAATAAGACGTGGCATCTTTATGCAGCCGTTTTGCCCTAATTTTGACTAATTCATTGCGCAGCATAAATTCAAAATCACGCCAGGCTTTTACGATGGGTTTCGGCTTAACATAAAATTTCTGTTGTTCTTTAATAATATCGGGGGAATTTTCTAAAATCGCGAGTTCATCTTTTGGTATAGAATCGCTGCAAAGCTCTAAAAAACGCTTAAACCCAATCGGTGCTTTCATGTCGAGCCGAAGATATGGTAAACTTGAAATAAGATATGGGTGATAATTTGGCATATTAAGGCTTGGTTTTCGTGGATGCGGGCTGCAAAATATCATCAAGCCTGCCCTGCACATACTGGGCGAGATATTGGGCCAAAGCAGAATCAGTAAAATCGAATTGGGATTTACCGGCATCGTAGCTGATAAGAAAACCTCCTGATATTTCGTCGGAAGTTTTTAAAGTAATTCCCTTTTTAAGCTCTTCCTTGAAACCCGAAATAAATGCCTGGGTAAGCTTATCTGCATCTTCCTTGCTTAATGTTATTTCCACGTTTGAACCGGTTTCTTTAGAGCATTCCTTCATCAATTTAATCAGGATTTCAGATAAGTCCTTGGCTTTTAGGGCGGCGTGAGTTTCTTTTTTTATGACATTTGATAGCTTCTGAAGCAATTCCTGGCGTAGGCCGATAACTGTATCTCTCGCGGACTGGCGAAGTAAATTTGTAGTGGCTTCTTTCTGGCGTATAATTTCGGCTTTTGCCTGTTCAAGCAACCGGTTAGCCTCTTCTTTAGCCTTTGAAATTATCGCCTGGGCCTGGGCATGGGCCTGGGCTTCGATTTTAGAAGCCTTTTCTTTTGCAGCCTCAATGCCTTCTTTTTGAATTTTCTCAATAAGTCTTTTTAAGTCTTCTGCCATGTGGAACACCTTAATGTATTTATCTGGTGACGTCCTCCGAAGCCCTACCAGCTATGAATTGCTGAAGGGCGAAGGAGGATAAGTACTCCAAATATTATAGGTCCTTCATCACTTTGCTCCTCAGATCCTTCAGCCCTTCGGGCTTCAGGATGAAAGACTGGCAAATATCTTTGCCAGTCTTTCAATTATAAGCTATTTACCTAATAAATTCAAGGGATTTAAAATCGATGGGGAAGATGCTTATTCCTATGAAGTAAGCCTGGAGGACCTGGCTTTTTTTGAAAAAAATATAACCTGTGCAAGGAAAAATCCAAGCAAAGTTCCTATAAAAAGCGGCTTTGCTTTTTTACTTGAAAAATAGAAAACAAGGCCTATCAGGGCGTATCTGGCTATATAACCGGCGATTATTAAATGCCATTTCTTGCCAGCTAAAAATTCTTTCATCTGCTTTTCAAAGATGAAAAAATTAATCACTCCGGTTAGAACGCCTAAGAGGATACCAATTGCAATAATCATATTTATCTAAATTTTATCAAAATTTTCCAATATGGCCTTCCTTAACATTATAGATAATTAACCCAACAATCCATAAACCCCACAGCAATAAAGAGATGACATTAAAGGTGGGGCTTTTAGCTTTTATTCCAAAGGCTGTTTCTATAACGGCCATTAAAACAAAGGAGCCTAGCCATAAGCCAAGTATTTTCAATACCTTTTTCCAACCTTCATGAAATCCAATAACACACAACATTACAATAAAAGTTGGAAGTAATATAAAACCTAACATTTTTGATCCTTTCTTGCAGGCGTGCGCATTCGGCCTTGTATTATCTTATACATCGCGCAATTACGCGCTAAGCACTTCTTCGGCAGCTTTTAAATAATCTTTCTTTGAAATAATCGGCCGGCCGACAACAATATAGTCTGCGCCTGATTCAAAAGCGGTTTTTGCAGTAGTTATTCGTTGCTGGTCTCCTTTTGCATCAAAAGGCGAACGAATGCCGGGAGTAATAACTTTTAAATTATCAAACTTGGCTTTTATTGCCGGGGCTTCCTGCGCTGAGGCAATAACGCCATCAAGTTTTGCATCGTTGGCAAGAGTTACTAATTTTAGCACGTCTTCAGGGGAAGCCTTTGAGCTGGTCAGCTCAGTAACACCAAGAATTAGCGGTTTTCGGATATTTTTTTCTTCCGCAGCTCTCTTTACCTCGTCTCTTACGGCAGCTAGCGCATCCGCACCTGCTTTTATGTGCACGGTAAATGCCCAACAACCAATTTCGGTTATCACGCGAGCGGTTTCCTTCATTGTGTTTGGAATATCATAAAGCTTTAAGTCTACGAATATATCTATATTTTTCTTTGTAAATTTTTGCACAAGGGCCGGGCCAAATTTTGTAAAAGCAATTGAGCCGATTTTAAATTTAGCCTTTTTCGGCGCAAGGATTTCTACTACTTTTTCTATTTCCTTTTCGTTGCCCAAATCCAGCGCCACAATTAACCTACCCCAAGGAAGTCTTTGGTCTGTCATGCGAGCATTCCTCCCCTTAATTCATTTATATCGCTTATCTTTTTTCTCTTCATGTAATCTTTCAGCCCTTTTACTATATCAGTTGCCCGGTTTGGATAAACTAAATTTATCGTGCCGATGCTTATTGCGGTTGCTCCGGCAAGAAAAAACTCAATGGCATCGTTTGTATTCTCAATGCCGCCTCCGCCAATAATTGGTATATCCACACTCTTGTAAACCTGCCAGATTTTATATAAGGCAAGCGGCTTGATTGCCCGGCTTGAATAGCCGCCATGAATACTTCCCAAATAAGGCTTTTTTGTTTCGATGTTTATTGCAAGAGCAAAGAAAGTGTTTACAAGGGAAAGTGCATCCGCACCTGCTTCTTTGCTTGCCTTTGCGATTTCTACAATATCATCTATTTCCGGTGTAATTTTTATGATCAGAGTTTTTTTGGTAAGCGCTCGTAAAGACTTCACTAGATTGTAAGTTAACTCTTTGTTTTGAGAAAACATTTTTTTCATTTTGATATTAGGGCAGGAAAGATTAATTTCAAGAGCTTCTATTTTTTTGTCTTCGAGCCGCTTAACTATTTCCTCGTAATCTTCCTGCGAAAACCCGCCGACGCTTATGATTGATTTTACGGGCAGCTTAACAAGCATTGGGAGTTTTTCTTCCAGAAAGCCCTCTAGCCCGGGATTTTCCAGTCCGATTGAATTGATAACTCCGTATTCTGTCTCATAAATTCTAGGGGGAGGGTTTCCGGCACGCGCCTGCGGAGTAATGGTTTTGGTAGTTATTGCGCCGATATTTTTAAAGTTAACCAGGCCTTTTAACTCTTCTCCGTAGCCAAAAGTCCCGGAAGCGCAAATAACCGGGGTTGGAAGGTTGAAATTACCTACTTTTACGCGTAAATTCATTTACCTATTGTATTATAGAATGCGGGTAGTTTCAAATGTTAGTTTATTCGTTGATTTAGGTTAACTCTAGCTATACAATCTGTGCTTAAAAATACTTTTGATTTATGATGGGGGTGGTATAATGAGTAAAATAAAAATTTGACAAAAATGGTTGTTATGGTATATATTTTAATTGAAAGAAATATGCTAACTACCCTTGGGCTTCGACCCAAGGCGCGGGGCTGCCTTTTGGCAGCCCCTGCTTATTTTTGTCCACAATGACTCAAAGAACGTGGATATATATTGATGGCTTTAACCTCTATTATCGCGGCCTGAAAGATTCTCCTTACAAATGGTTGGACTTAAAAAAACTTTGCCAAACGATCTTAGATAAAACACACAAAATCGAAGAGATTAAATACTTCACGGCCACGGTTTCTGGTAAAACTGACCCCCATAAACCCAAAAATCAACAAACATATATAAAGGCATTAAAAGAATATACTTCCGGATTTTCTGAATACTACGGACATTTTCTTAGCCATGACGCCTGGGCTATATTAGCCAACCCCACAGATAATCAAAAATTTGTCAAAATAATTAAAACTGAAGAAAAAGGCTCGGATGTTAATCTTGCTGTTCATTTACTAAACGATGCCTGGATGAATCAATATGACTGTGCTGTGATAATTTCGAATGACAGTGACCTTGCAGAATCTATCAGCATTGTAAAAAAGCAACATAAGAAAATAATTGGCTTACTGCTTCCGCCAAATTGTCACCCATCAAAACAACTAATGAGACTGGCTGATTTTATTAAAACTATACGCCACGCCACTTTGGCAATGTCACAATTGCCGTATAATATCCCTGGAACAAATATAAAAAAACCAACAAAATGGGTTATTGAAACAGAGTTGCATGAACAAAAAATTTCTTATACTAATCTTTTAGTAACCGATATAAAAATAGCATCACAAGAAAATCATGAAATAAGTTTTTCTTTTCGCAATAAAAAAGAATATTTTGCTGGAAAAGCATTAACTATTAAGGACAAATTACATATAGAAAAAATAGAAAAATTGCGGAATAAATAAGATACTATTTACTAAAAAAGAGGTCAAATGAGATTCTATCTCAAATGGATAAACCCAATCGTAGCGCTTTTGATTCTGATTATTTGTTCTTGGCTCTATTTCGGCGGGTATTTTGTAAGCTTTGGCGATAAATCGCCGTTTTTAAGAGGTAAAAACATTATTGACCCGGCAGAGATGAATCTTCAGATGTATTTTTTTGCCAAAGGCCTGTTTTGTTCATCAATGCTTTTTCTTTTCGGGGAATTCTTGAAAAGGAAACTGCGTAAAGAAGAATAAAAATAGTAAAGTGTAAATCTTGGATGGCGAAATAGTTTATCGTTGGCAATAAGGAGGATAAAAAATGAAGTGGGTATCAGTAATCTTACGTGCGATTATTTTATTTCTTTCATTTATCGCCTTGAATATTATGTTCAACCTGGTAATGCAAATAGCAATGGAAAGCTGGAAAAATTCACCTGTTGCCCTGGGGACAATACCTAAAGCGGCGGTTTCATTACATTTGTTTATTGCGCAATATACCATAGCTGTCGGCGCAATAGTTTTAGTATTTTGCTTTGCGTTGCCCCTCATAACAACGGCAAGAAAAAAGTAAAGTATGGGTGTTTACGTATATTGTATAAAGAAAGATTATAACTATCCATCACTGATAAAAGAACGCGCATTCGAAAATGAGTGGCTTAAGCTTGATTCTGATGGCACGGTTATCGTAAAAGGCAGCAATTATAAAGGCTATGCCTGGGATGGCTGCAGCCCTAAGTTAAAGATAAAAGATGTTTATGTCGGGACATTTGAAGGGGTTTTAAATTTTGATACAGGGCAAAGCAAAACTTATTATGCTTCTTTAATCCACGACGTTTTTTACCAGTTTAGCCGAGATGTAAAATCATTCATCAAACGCAAGGAAGTTGATAGAGAATTTTATATTATTTTGAAAAATAATGGCTTTGGGTTTGCAAAGCTTTATTATATAGCTGTACGGTTATTCGGATGGATATTTTGGGGATAGTATTATTTTATTGTATCCCGCCGACGTTACGTCGGGGTCATTAAGGAGGTGTTTATGGCAGAAGCGCAGAATAAACAAGAGAACAATTTAGCAATGGCATGTCATCTTTTGGGGCTAATCGGATTTTTGGGACCTTTGATTCTCTGGTTAGTTAAGAATGGCGAATCGGCAGCCGTCGACAAGAATGGCAAAGAATCTTTAAATTTTCAGATTTCTATCATAATTTATCTAATTGGGGCGTGGCTTTCGGCATTTATGCTGATTGGCTTTTTTCTTTTCCCTGCGGTAATAATTTTTAATTATGTTATGGTAATCATTGCAGCCGTAAAGACAAGTAAAGGTGAAGATTTTAAGTATCCCCTATGTATTAGGTTTATAAAGTAATTTTTGCTAAAGAAGCGCCCCATAGCTCTACTGGCAAGTCAAAACTGGGCGGCTTAAGACCGGTGACTGGGGTACTTTTAAGAAAGGGGTAAAAATGACAAAAAATATGCAAGCGTGCATTCTGGCAATTCTATTTTTCGTTTCCTTGATACCCTTTGCTCCAAATGCTTTCGCCGAATCTTACATCCAAGGCGGCAACGAAATAATCAAGAAGATTTATGATGATATCATTGTGTTAAAACAAAACCACAGTGACCTCAAGGCTTTTGATAATACTGCGCTAAAGAAATCGCGCAGGGACGAGCTTTACATTACATATGGTGAACCATGGAAGAAAATCGGAAAGAAAGAAGGTACGTATATTGATATTTCTTATAGTAAATTACCGATGAGTTTTAAAACCTGGGAATGCGCTCCTAATGTATTTTATTCGCTGAAATATGACCTTTATGTAGGTTACTGCCTGTGGACAAAAGATAAATTAAGAGAAGATTTACTTAAAATAATCGAGAAAGACGTGCGTTGATGAATTATTCTCTTTTGCCTTTTAAACTAAACGCCGTTAGGGCTTAGGAAAGGGTTCATTTTCCAAAAATCATCCGCAGAGAAGCCAACAATAAAGCTATGCCGAATATCCTTTTAAGCAAAAGTTCTGGTATTTTGTTAACGAACATTGCCCCCAACAGTCCGCCAATAAAAAACCCCAAGCACATGAACATAGCAATATTAAGTTTTACGTTGCCGTCGTGATAATATTTAAGCGCGGCAAGTAAACCTATGGGTGGAATCATAAAGGCAAGGGTCGTGCCCTGAGCTTGATGTTGTGTTAACCCAAAGATATAAACAAGTGCTGGTATAAGGATTAATCCTCCGCCGATGCCTAAAAGCCCACTAAGCGTCCCAGCAGCCAAACCCAAAATTACATAACCAATCCACATACGTCTCCTTTAAAGCTCTCTGCCTTCAGTCGTCAGCTTTCAGCTGAGAGCTGAAGACTGATAGCTGAAAGCTTTCTTTAGAAGCTAGGTTCTATACAAAAAGTTCCGTTTTTAAATGAACCTTTCAGCCCGCCTTTAACAAAATAAAGATTAGTTAGATATTTCATCTTCGCGAATTCAATCCATTTGTCATAGGGCTCTATGTTAAATATCATTCTAAAGTATTTAAATTTTACATATGAAGTTATCGCCAACGATACCCAGGCAAACAATTTAAGCCAGAAAGAGCAAGGGAACCCCCATTGTAAAATAAAAAACAGCAAAAACAATGCGCCAAAGATATGCATCAGATGAAAGTTGCCTATGTAAATGAATCCTTTTACAAAAAATGGTATGCGCAATATCGGGTGCTCGGGGTATTTGCCGAGAAACTGAAAAATTATTTCCATGCGGTCTGTGCTATGTGCACGAAGTAGCGGCGGGTGCGCTGCGCCGTATGATTTCCATACTTTTAAAAGCGCCGGCAAATCCGCTCTATGCATGTGCTCAACCGAAGCTGAGGGAAGAAAATAAAATTTCCACCCCTTTTTTCTTGCTCTTATGCCGAAATCAATATCTTCACCGGTAGGCAAGTCCCAGAATTTTCGTGAATTTTCATCTATGACTTCTTTTCTGTAGGCAACATTGGCTGTAACAAAGAAATATGCTCTGTGCCCGCATACTTGAGTCGGCGCCATATCGCTTAAATCCGGGTAGTAGCCTTCCTGTAGATTCCCGTAACGCCAGGAAACCCGGTTAAAGCCGAACGCCTGGCAGAAAATCTCAACCAGATTATTTGGGTCAACTTTTAACGTAAGTATTTCTCCGCCTACAGCACCTATTTTTGCGTCCGTTTTAAATACTTCGAGCATTTTATATATCCAGTCTTTGCAGGGTGCGCAATCTCCGTCGGTGAAGAACACAAGATCTCCTTTCACAACTTCTAAGGCCTTAGTCCTGGCAAAGCCCGGAGAAGGGCATTTGGGAATTTCTACAAGTTTGATGTAAGGGTGTTCTTTTTGATAGTTTTTTATTATTGAAATTGTGCTATCGGTGCTTCCACCATCAGCAAATACAATTTCCATTTTATCGCGGGGGTACTCTGCACCCATAAGATATTCGAAGGTTTTACCTATGGTTCTTTCCATATTCCTTACCGGCACAATTATAGAGATGAAAGGCTCCATCTTGACCTCCTTAAATTGTCCAACTTTAGTTGGACAATTTAACCCGAAGCGCTCCGGTTAAATTTCCATTTAGCACATCATTTTTTTAAGCGAAGCGATGAAAAAATGTTGGTTTCATTTGAATGTAAATCATTTAAAAGCTGTTACTTTTAAAAAAATAATCACGCTGACGACAATAGCCGCTATGCCTATTATCTGTATTGTCTTTCTTGTGGGCGCATTTTCTTTACTTTTCAAATCTTTTTGCGTAAAGACCTGGGGAAAGGCCAGAATAACAATTCCAATCATCAAGGGAATCAGGGCGGTTATAAAATTCGACATAGTTTCCTCCTTTTTAAACTTTATGAATAAGGAAAAACACAAATTTTTGTTACTTTTTCTATTGTGCTTTTATCTTTTCCTTCTTCTTCTATTATCATAACTCCGTCATCTTTTTTGCCTATATAAATTATGTTGCCTTCGTTTTCGGCAATCATAAAGTTTTGTTTATCATTCCATTTAAGGTTCGCATATTTTTTATCCATAAGAGCCTTCATCCCTTTAAAGAATTCTTCTGCCTCAAGCACGGAATCCCAGCGCGTATCCATAATCAGCGTAAGTTTACCTTCTTTTTCATAAAGATAATAGCTATCATTCCCCCACCCAACAGAAAGCATTTTCGCATAAAGGTCGTCCAGGAATGTGATTCCTAATGTATAAATGGTAAACTCCCCCAGGGTTCCTTTTGAAATTTCTTTGTAGCCGTCCTGAGCGAGAAATGAAAAATTTTTCCCTGGCAACGGGAGAGGCTTATCTTCAACAAGAAAATATTTCTCAGGATGAATTATCTGCTCAGTTGAAAGCGGATAATTTTTGTATACGGAATCGACCTTTTTCCAGCCACCGTTATCGTAGGCGTATTTAATAAACAGGCCGCCGTTTATGTAAGGAAAAAGCAAATAGTGAATAAGTGCTTTGTTTTCAAATTCCGGGGAAAGGCTCTTTGTCATAAGCATCATCGATTCCAAAATAAACTTTTCCATATCCATCGAATCAAATACTTTACTTTGCGGGCCGCCGCTGGTTCTTTTTTTAATATAATCTGCCATGATGCTAAAAGATACATAAGTTGCTTCCCCTTCGATGACGGATTTCATTGCGAGGGCTTTATCGTCGTTTGCCTTTTTAAGATCTTCATCCAGATAATCAAGCATAATATATTGGTCCTGCAGCGCATGGACCAGCTCATGTATTACAACTTCTGACGGCAGGAAAGGAGAAAACGAAGAGGCAGCCTCATCCACAACATACATTTTGTTTTCTTTCGGCTCATAGAAACCGGCAACGTTACGGGTAAAAAGCTCAATAATCATCTTTTTATAGTCTGCGCCCGGGCTTATAATTCCTAATTTAACCAGCAGCTTTTTGTCTTGCTCAATTTCTTCGTCTTTAACCTCTTCTTGCAGCTTTTTTTCCATGTATTTTTTTATGTTCTCACGCGAAATCATTTCATTTTTAACTTCTGATATAAATTCTAATCCCCGTTTTTCGGAAACCATCTTAACGGCATCTTTATACGAAGAAGCAAATCCTTTTTCCTTGCCCTCGAAGTGGCCGGCTTCGTAGGTGTCTTTTGCCCTTGAAAATTCCTCAAAAGTAAAACCTTCGATTTTATCTATCTCTTCTTTGTAAAGGCTCATTCGAATATTACCCCTACCCTGGGCAATTACTATCTTGGAATTATCTATGCTTACGAAATAACCCTGCACCTGCCTGCCGTTTTTGAGATACACCGTGATTTGAGCGTAAACGGAAATTGTAATTAATATACAAAACAAAAATAAAATTAATTTTTTTATCATATAATTTTTAAATCAAATACCGGGCCGTCTTTACATACTTTTTTGTATCCTTCTTTCGTCTCAATGGCGCAGCCGTAACATATTCCAAGGCCGCAACCCATAAACTGCTCAAAAGAAACCTGAGCCTGTATTTGCGGATATTTTTCCAAAACTTTTTTTATTTCATAAAACATTTCTTTAGGGCCGCAGGCGTAAATATTAGTTCTAAGTTCTAAGTTGTAAGTTCTAAGTTGTTCTTTTAATAATTCCACAACCGACCCCTTAAACCCTCTAGAACCGTCGTCGGTTGCGATATGAACTTCAAACCCAAGCTTTTTGAATTCGCTTTCGGCTAATACTTCCTTTTTACTCTTAGCCCCCAAGAGTATTAAGTTTCGAGTTTCGGATTTAGGGCTTCGGATTTCCCTTAGTTTTTCTGCAAGAAAAACTAAGGGCGCTACTCCCATTCCTCCAGCTACTAGAATACGTTGGGCGTTAGGCGTAGGGCGTGGGACGTGGAAGCCATTGCCGAGGGGCCCAATAGCATCAAAAACATCTCCTTTTTTACACTGTGAAAGGAGCTTGGTTCCTCTTCCCCTGACACGGAAAAGGAGATAGATAAGGTTTTTTTCAATTTTATGAATACTTAACGGCCGGCGCAGAATTGTAATTTTGTCGTCTACTTTTAGATGCAAAAATTGCCCGCATCGAGCGCTGCTTGCGATGTAAGCTGACTTAAACCCTATAAGATAAACATCGTTTTTTATTTTTTTCGAAAACTCAATTTTGACTTCCAGCTCTTTCGGCATTATTACCCTTATTCGTGCGAATATGTCTTATACAAATACGGACATTCCTTCTAAAAGTTTTTTAAATGCTGCCTTTAAATCTTTCTTGATTTTATAAAACGCAAAAAGCCCCTCTTGCTCCCGTTCCAGTAAACCGCTGTTTTCCAAAAGGCAAAGGTGCCTAGAGGTGCTTTTAAAAGAAAGGTTCAATTTGTGCGAAATGGTAGAGACGCTAAGCCGTTCTTTCGCAAGAAGCATCTCCATTATTTTTAGCCGGCGCGAATTAGCCAAAACCTTAAATACTTTTGTTTCTTTACTCATATTACCCTTATTCGTGCGAATATGGGATAGTACTGCGTTTAGGGTATTTTTATTTTACTGTTATTTCTCAAAGAGGCAAGGGAAATTTCCGCTTTCATCAATCCCCTTACGGAATTACCTATATATATCGCATCGGCCGCCAAAATATCCCGTAAATAAAGAGTTTTCTCTTTTGCTTTATCGGTTCTTAAAAGATGCTGGCGTAAAACACCGTTTAAAAGCCCGCATTTAACCGGCGGAGTATAAAGCATTCCGTTCTTTGGGACAAAAACATTGGAAATGCTTCCTTCGGTAAGTTCTCCGTATTTATTAAAGAAAATTGCCTCAAAGCATCCGGCGTTTTTGGCTTTTTCTCTTTCTTCCTCATAAAATTTTCTCTTGGTTGTCTTATGGTAAAGAAAAATATCCTGTGGGTTTATTTTTTTTCTGCTGATTTTAACTTTTACGGGGAAACCCAGTTCGCCGAGAGGAGAATTTTCTATCATGAAATTTCCCTCGAGGTTTGCCAATATTCTTATTTTAAATCTTCCGCCTTTTGCTTTTAGTTTTTTTGCTAAAATATTCAACTCTTTTTTGAGTTTGTCGAAATTTAGTTTTATTGAAAAATATTCACAGGATTTTTTAAGCCGGTTTAAATGTAAATCATTCAGGAAATATCCTTTCTCTGCCCAGAGGATTGTTTCTATGAGAGAAAAACCGTCGAGGCCCTGAGTAAGGAATTTTGCTTTAAGCATTGCTTCCGTGTATTCTTTTTTTGCGCTTGAATCATAAACAATGCCCCCGCCAATACCCATTTCTCCTTTATCCTCAGAAAGCACAATAGTCCTTATTGCAACGTTAAAACAGGCTTTTTGGGCCGGCGAGATATAGCCTATTGCTCCGGTATAAATATTGCGGGGCTCTTTTTCCAATTCTTTGATAATCTCCATAGTCTTTATCTTGGGTGCGCCGGTTACCGAGCCGGAGGGGAAAAGCGAAGAAAAAATTTCCCGAATACCGGTATCATTTTTCAACTTGGCTGATATGGTTGAGGTCATCTGGTAAAGGGTTCTGTATTTTTCTGCGCAGAAAATCTCAGGCACCCATACTTTTTTTGAAACTCTTCCTAAATCATTACGCAGCAAATCAACAATCATTAAGTTCTCAGCCATTATTTTTTTGTCTGCCGTTAGCTTGCTTTCATTTATCTTATCCTCGGATAAAGTATTCCCGCGGCCGATAGTTCCCTTCATGGGTTTGGTCGTAATTTTATTGCCATCTTGCCTAAAAAAAAGTTCCGGCGATAGAGAAATAATAAAACACTCGCCTGTGTTTATAAGCGCCATATAAGATGTCGGCTGAGCTGCCCGCAAGGCAGCATAGAAATTTAAAACATCTCCTGAAAAAGAGAATTTTATCTTGAAGGTAAAGTTAGTTTGGTAGTTGGTGCCGTTTCCAAGGTATGTTTTTATTTTTCTGATTGTGGTTGCGTATTGGCGGTAGCTGATATTAGGTTTTATATTTTTTATCCGAAAACTTTTTTTTGATTTTCTATCGGCACAAACCGGAATAGGGTGGCAGTTGATTATTTTAACTGGCTCTTTACAGCAGGCAAGCCAGGCAAGCGGAAAATTGTTTTTTTCTTTTAGGTAGTATAGTGCTGGTTCAAGGCAGTAGCCGAATTCATACGAAAAAAATCCGCAGAGCCATTGATTTTTCCCTAAACAACTTTCTGCTTTTTCAAAAAATTTGTCTACGTCGTCTTTGTAATTAAAAATAAAAACTTCAGAAAAATCTTTAAACAAAAAAGAGCTTACGTTATCTTTATCGAAATTCGCTGTTTCAAGAAAAACAAAAGGTTTTTTTAGGTGAGGTTTAAGTAGCGAGATTATTTCATTTTGGTTTAACATTTGTTTTATTACACAGATGACCACAGATTGGAGAGCAGATGATCACAGATAAATTCCACTGTAATTAATATACGATAGAAATACGGTGGATATACAGTAGATATACAATTGTATTTCTACTGTATTTCGCGAGCAAAGCGAGCGTGTTTCAACTGTATTTCTATCTTCTTATTTGCGATCATCTGTGTTTTACGCTTGGCAGTGCGGGCAAAAATATGTGCCGCGGCCGCCTAAACTTATTCGCTGGATAGGGATTTTACATTTTAAACAGGGCTTTTTTTCTCTATCGTAAACCTTGTGGTACTTTGCGTAACCGCCATCTTCACCGGAAAGCTGGACATATTGGTCAACGGATGAACCTTTATGGGCAATTGCCTCTTTAAGTGTTTCTTTTAGTTCATTAAAAAGGAGCTCTTTTTCCTTTTGCGACAAGCTATTTGCCGGCCTGCCGGGGTTGATTTTTGCGCGAAACAGCGCTTCGTTGGCGTAAATATTGCCAACACCGGAAATAAATGTTTGATCCAGTAAAAGCGGTTTTATCTTTGTTTTTTTAGAGGCGAGCATTTTTTTAAAATGCTCGCACGATAAATCAAAAGGTTCCGGGCCCAAGCTTTGAATAAATTTTAATTTCTGCCAATCATCAACCAGCCGTAATTCCGCAAACAAGCGGCCGTCATTAAAATCTAAATCTTTACCGGAAGACAAGCTAAAAATAACTCTTGTAAGCTTAGAGCCTTTTCCCGGATAAATTAATTGACCGGTCATTTTAAGATGGATTGCCAGAAACTTGCCATTTGATAATTCAATAATCAGCAATTTTGCTTTTCGCAGAATATTTTTTATGGTTGCGCCGGCAATTTCTTTTTGGAATTCTTTAGGAGACGGCTCTTTGATTACTTTCGGGTTAATCACAGAAACTTTTGTGATTTTTTTCCCCAAAACCGCTTTTTCTAATTCGCGTTTAATTGTTTCAACCTCTGGCAATTCCGGCATATCTTCTCCTTAATGATAGGGACGGATTACCGCAAAGCTATACGCGGATAAACGCTCTGTCATTATCCTACTCGCTTCCGCCCACAAGCTTCATATTTAAAATCGCCCTTGCCCTTTTGATCCATACGATTTAATACGCAGAAAGCTTCCCGTTCCACATCACCATTGCGTTTACAAGTAATGCATAAACTTAGTTTAGGTATCAAACCATTAAAGAAATCCATGCAATTATTTATCCATTTTCAAAAATTAGAAACATCCTTATTTTTTATATCGAAGTTACTATTTTTTTAGTATCAAATTTTCTGAAGATTCCTTTTAAGATATATGCGATCAATTTGTTAATATCAATAGTTTTAACCCACTGCATATTATCGCTAATTAAATTTCCATTTTTGTCTTGAACTAACATAGCATAAATATTCGAAGAACTTATACATTCCAAGGATAAACCATGAACAAATTCACCTCTAAGTTTAATAATTTTTGTAATAAAAACATCAATATCACTCACATTTTTAAATTTAGGATCCTTCTTGATTACTTTTTCAATTTCATCTGTTTCTTCTTTTTTGATATTTTCTTTAAAAAATCTACGTATTTTTTCAGATGAACCATGTTTTTGCCTCCATTCCTCAATAACCTTTTTTGTATCCCCTTTATTGCATCTTTTTATATTCTCATCTTTATTTATGTAGCTCCAAAAAGATACCTCTTTTTCCATAGATCTTTCAACTAAAGCAAATAATGTTATCAGAACATAATTCGTCCATATTGACGCAGTGCCAGGCGTTTCTGCACAAGGAACTATTGATTTAAAATAAGCAAAAAAGCATAGAATAGATGTAATAAATAATTCTCTATCTTTGATGTCTATATTTTCCAAAAATTGAATTAACTTGTCTTTTTCGAGGTTTGGTCGGGATCCTTTAGGTAGAAGTTCCATTTCTTTTAGTATGCTGGCTGCTAAAAAATTTAAACCATTATCAACCATTTTTTCGGCCTTTTGATAATCCGCTCATTTCAAAAATGAAAAGCGGTGGCTATTACATTTCTATTATTTTTACATATATTTGTCGCTGTCTTGACCCGTCAAACTCGCAGAAATAAATCCCCTGCCAGGTGCCGAGAGCTAAGTTCCCGTCTTTGATTATAACATTTAAGGAGCTGCCCAAAAGAGAAGCCTTAATGTGCGCATCAGAGTTGCCCTCTGAATGAGAAAAACCTTTACCGGCAGGAACTAATTCTTCAAGGTGGCTAATGATATCTTTTTGAACTGAGGGGTCGGCATTTTCGTTAATAGTTAAAGCCGCTGTTGTATGCGGGCAAAAAACAACACAGAGTCCGTCTTTTATTTTCGAATCTTTGACAATTTTTTCTACCTTGGAAGTTATATCTACAAATTCATTTCGTTTTGTAGTTTTGACTTCTATTGTATTCATGATTAAATAACCAATAACCAAGATACAAGATACAAACAATATTCAAATTCCAATATCCAATAACCAAACGGAGATACTGTTTTTTGTTTGGTTATTGGAATTTGATTATTGGTCATTGTTTGGTTATTGTATCTTGGAGCTTGGTTATTATAACTATATATTATTATATATCCCTTTATAACTTTCTGTTTCTTTTGTCGGCAGAAACACAAGCTGAGCGATGCGGGCGTTTTGTTTTATCTTTATCCCATGGGGGTTACCGACGATTAAAACAAATTCTCCGCGGCCTCTGAAGCCGGCGTCCCATACGCCGTGCTGGGTAAAAGCACCCATACGTAGAAGCGTTGTGCGGGTAAAAGCTTGGGCTACTAAATCATTCGGAAGATTAACTGTTTCGTTTGTTCTTACCTTATACGCGCCTGTTTTTAATTCCCACCAGCCGAATTTATCTGCTGGATTTTTCTTTTTTGGAATGAGCTCTTTACCTTCCGGCACAATTCTTTCTTTGTTGGAAAAATCTACCGCTCCGGGGGCATCGAATTCGTAAATTTTTCCTGCAGTCAAATCAAAACCATTCGGAGTAAGTTGGATTTCTAAATCGATGTGGCCTTCGATTAATTTTTTCTCGTTGATTATTTTTTTTATCTCTTCTTTATTCAGCATGCCGCTTCGCTCCATTACACAGATAACCACAGATTCGGAAGCAGATAATCACAGATAAATCATCTGCGATCATCTGAGATTTCCAATCTGTAATTATCTGTGTTACTTAATCATCTTATGATATTCCTGTAAAGACTTGGGTGAATCTTTCTGTTTTTGCATCGCCTCAATACCTTCCACACTTGCCGCTGCTGCTGCGACTGTAGTAATATAAGGGACTTTGTATTGTATCGCCATTCTGCGAATATAAGCATCATCCTGTTTGCCGCTTGGGCCGAGAGGAGTGTTAATAATTAAGTGCAGCTCTTTGTTTTTAATAAAATCTGAGATGTCAGGCCTGCCTTCATCAATTTTGCTTATTTCAATGTTTTCTACTCCGTTTTCTTTTAACACCGCGCTTGTTCTTTTGGTAGCATAAATATTAAACCCTAATTTTTTTAGCTTTTTTGCGACCGGAACAATATGTTTTTTGTCTCTGTCCGCAACCGTAATCAGCACATTGCCTTTTTCGGGAAGCTGTAAGCCGGTTGCCTCCTGAGATTTACAAAACGCCAGGCCAAAACTATCGCCCATGCCCATAACTTCTCCTGTTGCGCGCATTTCCGGGCCCAAGATAGGGTCAACTTCCGGAAACATATTAAAGGGGAATACTGCTTCTTTAACTCCGGTGTAAGGAAGTTTGATTTTTTTCAACTCTGGAAAATCTTTTATTTTTTTGCCAAGCATAAGAAGCGTGGCAATACGCGCAATAGATATTCCTGTTACTTTAGAAACTACCGGAACAGTGCGGGACGCGCGCGGGTTTGCCTCTAAAATATAAACTTTGTCATTGCAGATTGCGTACTGAATATTCATAAGGCCTACAACTTTAAGGTCTTTGGCGATTTTAGCTGTGTAATCCTCAATTGTTTTTAAATGTTTTTCCGGAATTGTGCGTGGGGGTATTGCACAGGCAGAATCCCCCGAGTGCACTCCGGCAAGCTCGATGTGTTCCATTATTGCAGCGACAAAAGTATTTTCACCGTCACAAAGCGCATCAACCTCGGTTTCAATTGCCTGCTCCAGAAAACGGTCAATCAACATTGGAAATTCCGGCGTAATCTCGATTGCTTCTTCGGCATATTTTCTAAGCATCGCCTCGTCATAAACAACTTCCATTCCGCGGCCTCCCAAAACAAATGACGGCCGCACCATTAAGGGGTAGCCGATGCGGTTTGCAATCTTAATCGCATCATCGAGCGAACGCGCAGCATCACCGTCCGGTTGCGGAATGTCTAATTTTTTAATCCTCTCTCTAAAATATTCTCTGTCCTCGGCAAGGCGGATGCTTTCCGGAGAAGTTCCTAAAATTTTAACACCGTTATCTTTTAATTGCTGGGCGATATTTAAAGGGGTCTGGCCGCCGAATTGCACAATTACGCCTTCAGGCTTTTCTTTTTCGTAAATCGCCAGCACGTCTTCAACGGTTAAGGGTTCGAAATAAAGTTTATTGGATGTGTCATAATCGGTTGAGACCGTTTCCGGGTTACAGTTAACCATTATGGACTCAAGGCCTTCGTCACGTAAAGCAAAAGCAGCGTGAACGCAGGTGTAATCAAATTCAATACCCTGGCCGATACGGTTTGGCCCGCCGCCTAAAATCATTACTTTCTTTTTGTCGGAAACCGGAACCTCATCATTAGCATTATATGTAGAATAATAATAAGCTGCGTTGTCAACACCGCTTACGGGAACGGCATTAAATTTTTCCTCTTTGCCTAAAGCAATTCTTTTTTCACGCACAGTTTTTTCTTTTACGCCGAAAAGCTCGCCTAAATACCTGTCGGAAAACCCCCATTCTTTAGCTTTAATGAGTTTTTTGTCCGGTAACTCGCTCCATTTAAATTTTAATAACTCCTCTTCGTAAACAACCAAATCTTTCATCTCATTAATAAACCAACGGCCGATATGCGTCATTTGATAAAGCTCTTCGATGGAAACGCCTCTGCGTAGCGCCTCATACATTAGAAAAATGCGCTCGCTGGAAGGAAATCTTAATCTTTCTTTTAAGGCTGCTAAATCTATTTCTTTAAACTTTTTAACTCCTAAGCCATATCTGCCTATTTCCAAAGAGCGTATGGATTTTTGCATTGCTTCTTTAAAATTTTTTCCGATGCTCATTACTTCGCCGACAGCTTTCATTTGTGTGCCTAAAATGTCTTTTGCCTGGCGGAATTTCTCAAATGCCCAGCGCGCAAATTTTATGACTACGTAATCGCCGCTTGGCTCGTATTTTTCAAGCGTTCCCCTACGCCAGTAAGGTATTTCATCCATACTAAGGCCTGCGGCAAGCTTTGTAGAAATGCGTGCGATAGGAAATCCGGTTGCTTTTGAGGCAAGGGCTGAAGAACGAGACGTTCTTGGATTAATTTCAATGGCAACCAATCTATCATCTTCGGGGTTATGCGCGAATTGTATGTTTGTCCCGCCGACAACTCCGATAGCGTCAACTATTTTATAGGAAAGCTCCTGCATTTTTTTCTGTAATTTTTCAGGAACCGTAAGCATTGGCGCAGCGCAAAAACTATCTCCGGTGTGTACGCCCATCGGGTCGATATTCTCAATAAAACAAACAGTAATTTTATTGTTTTTCTGGTCCCTTACTACTTCAAGTTCAAGTTCTTCCCATCCTAATACTGATTCTTCTATCAACACCTGATGAATAAGGCTGGCGCTTATCCCCCTATTTGTAATTATGCGTAGCTCCTCCACGTTATAAGCAATGCCACCGCCGGTTCCGCCCAAAGTATATGCTGGCCTGACTATTACTGGATAGCCTAAGCCCTCGGCTATTTTTTCTGCTTCTTCTGTGGAGTGGCAAATTTCTGATTTCGGCAGGCCGATGCCAAGCTTATTCATGGTTTCTTTAAAGGCAAGCCGGTCTTCGCCGCGTTCAATAGCATCAGCTTTTACTCCGATAATTTCCACGCCGTATTTTTTTAAAATACCGGCTTTATGAAGGCTGGATGCAAGGTTAAGCCCGGTTTGCCCGCCAAGATTAGGAAGTAACGCATCGGGCTTTTCGCGTTCTATAATTTTTCCTAAGCTTTCTACGGTAAGCGGCTCAATATAGGTTTTATCTGCCATGCCCGGGTCAGTCATAATGGTTGCCGGGTTTGAATTAACCAGCACTATCTCATAACCTTCTTCACGTAAAGCTTTACAAGCTTGCGTTCCCGAATAATCAAATTCGCAAGCCTGGCCGATAATGATGGGGCCGGAACCGATAATTAAAACTTTTTTTATATCTTTCCTCCTTGGCATAATACCTCCCTTTCTCCGTTGGAAAAATTGTTTTATTGTTATAGTCGGTTAATATATTTTGGCTACTTAGCCTCTTGGGGAATTTTACTTTTTATATATTGGATAGCAGTTTCGGCATTTTTAACTTTTACCACACCTTTAATGCCCCAAGTATTTATTCCAAGGACGGTTCTACCCTCATTAAAAGCAAAAGCAATCTCCGAAAGCGTGCCATATTTTCCTGATACCGCTATAATTATTTTCGAAGCTCTGACAACTAAAACATTTCTCGCGTAGCCTAAACCTGTAGGAATTTTTACATCTACGTAACGATTGGCGTCTTTACCGTCAGCGCTTGGTAAAATCGCAACCGTTGTGCCGCCGGCTTCTTTTGCGCCGCGGCAGGCAGCCTCCATAATCCCGCTTCTTCCGCCGCAGATTAAAGTCCAACCTTCTTTAGCAATGAGCGAACCAAGCTCTTTTGCTATTTTATAATCTTTCTTCGAACAAGTCGACCCGCCGATTACTGAGATGTTCATTTTTTATTTCATGTATCACGTAACAGGTAACAAGCCTAAAACGTGCTACTTGTTACGTGTTACATAATCCTTATTTTATTCGCGTCCCTGGGCAGAATCGAACTGCCATTTTTGGCTCCGGAGGCCAACGCCCTATCCGTTGGGCTACAGGGACAATTAAATAATCCTGTTACGAAGGTTGCGGATGCCCGCCTTGCCGAGCAAGGCGAGGCAGGTTACGGGAAGTTACGAATGTTACATTTCAAATATCGAAGGTTTATTGTAACCTTCGTAACCTGCGTAACTTTCGTAACATTCGTAACCTTAATCACTAATTATATCTACCAAAGATTTAAACTGTTCCTCTAAATATTCTTTATCTTTAGTTTTAGACCCAGGTATGTTTTTGGAAAATAAAATCCGTGCGCCTTTTGCTTTTAAAATCTCCTCTAACTCTTCTAAGGCCTTGTTCTTCCCCATGCCGCTGCCATAGGTTAAAAAGCAGGCGCATTTTTTATCGGTTAAATCTTTTATGTTTTCCAAATAGGCGCGCAACGCCGGTGCAAAAGTAAACGCCCATACCGGAGATGCGAAAATTACAAAATCATAAGTATTTAGTTCAGAAACTGGGTTCTGAATTTCTATTTTGTGTTTATAGAAAGCATCACGGCATTGCAGCAAAAATTTTTTTTCTTCCCGGGACGGTTTTAAATCAAATATGGCTGCCTCAATATTTTTTTCTTTGATTTTTTCCATCAAAAACACACACGCTCTTTTGGTATTACCGGAAAATGAATAAGAAATTATCGCTACTTTCATATTTGTTTTACATAAATTAGCGCGGGTTTGAACCAAATTGCCACAGATAAGAAATAGAAACACGGTTGAAATACGCTCGCTCCGCTCGCGATATACAGTAGAAATACGATTGTATATCTACTGTGTTTCCACCGTATTTCTATCGTATATCAATTATAGTGAAATTTATCTGTGCTAATCTGCGTTCATTTGTGCTATTAAAATAACGTCAACTGTTCGTTTTTCTTTTCTTCTTCGCCGCCAAAAATTTTAATTTTGCCGTATTCTCCGTCGTAGCCGGGCTCTATTTTTAATCTACCTTCCCTTACCCGTTTTATTCCTTCGGCTATTTTTTCGGGAAGTTTGGAAAAAAGTTCAGCCTCCGGCACCTTTATGAGAATGTCGAACTCGGACGAAAAGCTGGATAAAACATTAAGGTATTCTTTTTCTACGGCTTTGCTTTTCTTGTCTACGCCTTTTACGTCCGCAATTATCTCATCAAGGCTAACCATGCTTTTATAATCTATTGCGCCCTCCGGCCTAAAACCCTCAGCTCTGTCCGCAAGCTCATCAACCCTGTTTAAAACCCCTCTGGTTACAGGCTTTGAGCATCTCGGGCAAATGCCTTTATATTTTTTAGTTTCTTGAGGCGACAGCCTCAAGTTGCAATTTCTGTGGCCGTCAAAATGGTATTTCCCTTCCTCGGGGAAAAACTCTATTGTGTATAAGAATTTATTTTTGTCTTTCTTCTCTAAAACTTTTTTAATTTCTGAATAATTAAGCTCACAGTTAAAAACGTTTGCTTCCCTGCCGATACGGGAAGGCGAGTGGCTGTCTGAATTAGAAATCAAAGAAAACTTATCAAGCGCGGACAAGCGCCAATTCATTGCCGGGTCAGAAGAAAGCCCGGTTTCCAGGGCAAATATTTTGGAGGTCTGTTTGCCAAAACAATCCTCTATTTTGTTAAATCCGGACATCGAACCAAAAAGGCTAAACCAGGGAGTCCATGCGTGAGCCGGAATAACCATGCAATTTTCATCAATATCAAAAACAATGCGCGCCAGCTCTTCTGCGTCTAAACCAAGAATTGGACGGCCGTCACTGGCTAAATTGCCTTGCCTGCCCAGTGTTGCATTTATTTTTTCTACGGTTTTAAAAGACGGGGCAAAAATAAGGTTGTGTATGCGATAGACCTTACCCTTCTTAGAATAAATACTGCTTACCTCAGCGGTAAGTATAAAATGAATATTTTTGTGCTTAAATAGGCCGTTACCTAAATCTTCCAAATTTGCTTTTAGCTCCTGAAGCCATAAATGATGGGTAAAGTCTCCGGTACCCATCAGAGCAATTCCCTTTAGCTTTGCCCAATCAGCAATATGCTTGACATCCATATCTCTGGAGGTTGCCCGTGAATATTTAGAATGAATGTGAAAATCTGCTACAAATTCCATTTTTTCCTCGCTTCGCTCGGTTCACACAGATGATCACAGATTACAAAACAGATGATCGCAGAAGAAACGATTTTAGAAATTTTATCGTCCCTCGTCCTTCTGTCTTCTGTCCTCTGCATTTATTTTCCCTCTGTTCTCTGTTTTCTGTTGTCTGTTCTCTGAAATTCGTTCACAATGGCGCTAACCTTGGCCAAATGGCTTCCCTGCCAGTAAACCTTGCCGCAAGCGGAGCATTTTTTAAAAGCTGTTTGCTGGTTATAGACACGTTCCGGGATAAGTTCTTTAACCTCTTCCTTTTTAGCCGCTACAAGCAGCTCATTACATAACGTGCAGCGGCTAAACATTTTTTCTTCTTCGATTTTAAGTTTTAATTTTCCAATAACTTCTTGCAGCTGCTCTTTTACATTATCGCAAGTTACAACTATTGTTTTCTTTTGCAAGTCGTCTATTCTTTCTTTGGTCCTTGTAACAATTATTCTATCATCGCGCAAGGCTTGGATTATAAGCGTGCCCTTACTTTCTTTGTCGTAAAAAACCGCATCAAACCCTATAATTCTTAACCACCTTACAAGCTTCCCTAATTCCCTTGTAACTATAAACTTCATACACAGATTAGCACAGATTCAAATCGCAGATGAGCACAGATAGGTTATGTACCACGCCGCACGTAACCTCGCCACCATATAAAAATATTTAGGCGAGTCCACTTTGAGTGGACGTACCGCGTCTTTTTAAATTCTCTGTTTATCCAATGACGTGTTACGTGATACCTGTTACCTGATACTTTCTCAAATCGGTGATCATCTGCTTCCCAATCGGTGATCATCTGCGTTATTCACATAAACTATTCGTCCACCTAAAATAGTGTACTCAACAACGCCTTTAAGTGTTTTGCCCAAAAATGCGCTGTTTTTTGATTTCGAAAAAAACCGGTCGCGCCTTACAACCCATTCTTTGTCTTTTGAAATTACAGTAATATCCGCGGGTTTACCTGTGCTGAGAGTGCCTCTATTTATCCCCAAAATTTTTGCGGGATTTATGGTTATTTTTTTGACCAGCTCAACCATATCCAGAACTTTCCCCTCAACAAGATAGGTAATTGCAGCAGAGAGTTCGGTCTCAAGCCCTATCACTCCGAATTCTGCACGCTCGAATTCAATTTCTTTTTCATTCTCGGTATGCGGCGCATGGTCTGAAGCTATTACATCGATTACGCCCTGTTTTAATCCGTCCCTTATCGCTAAAACATCTTCTTTTGTTCTTAGCGGCGGGTTCATTTTCAAATTTGTATCGTAACCCCAGACAGCTTCCTCGGAAACAGAAAAATAATGCGGTGCCGTATCAGCGGTTACCTTTACACCTTTCTTTTTTGCTTTAGCAATTATCTCAACTGACTCAAGGCAACTTACGTGAGTAATATGTATAGGCGCATCTATTCTTTCTGCCAGTTCTATGTCCCGCCTTACCCTCTTATACTCTGATTCCTTGGAAATTCCACGCAGCCCCATCTTGGTTGATGTAAACCCTAGGTTAACTACTCCGCCTGCAGAAAGGAATTTATCCTCCGAGTGGCAGATTACGGTTACCCTTGTGTCTTTTGCCTTCTTAAGCGCTTTTAACATCACATCAGCATTATCCACTGAAGCGCCATCATCAGAAATAGCAACAATACCTTCTTTCTTAAATCTTGCTATATTTGTTAATTCTCTTCCCACTCTGTCCTTCGTGATTGCGGCGCAGATAAAAACATTTGCTTGGGATTTTTTTTCTATAATACCCTTAAGGAGTTTTACGTTTTCGATTGAGTCTATCGGGATAAGAGTATTAGGCATACTAACTATGCTGGTCACTCCCCCGGCGAGGGCAGCCTGCGTGCCTGAGGAAATAGTTTCTTTATCTTCCCTGCCCGGCTCTCTTAAATGCACGTGCATATCAACTATACCTGGTATAACTATTTTATCTTTGGCATCAATTGTGTTGTCGGCGATTTCTTTTAAGTTCCTGCCAATTTTGGATATTTTGTTATCCTGCACCAAAATATCATAAATCTCATTTAAATTGTCAGCCGGGGAAATTACGTGCCCGTTTTTAATTAATAGTTTCATTTCGCCTCACTTCGTTCGGCTCACACAGATAATCACAGATTGAAAAACAGATTAGCACAGATTACGTATCACGTCACACGTAACAGGTATCACGTTTTTTAAGGCGTGTTACCTCCACTCCAAGTGGACTCGCCTAAATGTTTTTATATGGTGGCGAGGATACTTGTTACGTGATACTTTCTCAAAATCTGCGATCATCTGTGTATTATTTATTCTTCTTAATATAATCATTCGCCTGCGCAACCAGGAAGAGTACCGCCATTCGAACAGCTATGCCGTTTGTAACTTGTTCTAAGATAACTGAATTTGCGCCATCAGCCACTTCGCTTGACATTTCAACTCCGCGATTAATCGGCCCGGGGTGCATTACGATAATATTTTTCTTCGCGCTTTTAAGCCTCTCTTTGGTTATCCCGAAACTTTTAAAATATTCAAGCTGGCTGGGGAAGGCTTTTTCCTTGTCGCGTTCAAACTGCATCCGTAAAACATTTATGGCGTCTGCCCCGGCAAGGGCATCTTCGATATTATGAATAACGCGCACGCCCATTTGCTCAATTGATAATGGTATAAGAATCTTTGGCGCACAAACAGTGACTTTTGCCCCCAGTTTCGTAAGCCCCCAGATATTCGAACGCGCCACTCGCGAATGGGCGATATCGCCGACTATGCTTACGTTTAAGCCTTCCAAGCGGCCTAATTTTTCGCGAAGTGTAAACATGTCTAAAAGCGCCTGTGTCGGGTGCTCGTGCCAGCCGTCCCCTGCATTTACTACACTTGCTCTTAAGTGCCTGGCAAGCATAACTGCCGCGCCTGAATAGTTGTGCCGCATTATAATAATATCGACCTTAAGGGCTTCGATGTTTTTTCCGGTATCTATAAGGGTTTCCCCCTTACGTACACTTGAGGTTTCTGTAGCAATATTTATAACATCTGCAGAAAGCCTTTTTGCGGCTATTTCAAACGATATACGCGTGCGGGTGGAAGGTTCATAAAAAAGGTTGACCACGGTTTTGCCGCGAAGAGCAGGAACTTTCTTGACTTCTCTGGCTGAAACTTCTTTAAATGAAGCTGCGGTTTGAAGTATTAATTCTATTTCTTCCTTGCTTAAATTTTCTAAATCAAGCAGGTCTTTTTTTGTCCAGTTTATACTATTAGATTTTCTCATTCGTGGAAATTCGCCCCAGATTCGTAGCCATTCGTGTCTAAGACTTTCTCGCCTATAGCAACCTCGTCAAGCCCGTCAAGTTCTTGTAAACGCACTTCTACAGTTTCGTTTTTTGAAGTAGGGATATTTTTTCCGACAAAATCCGCCCGTATAGGCAGCTCCCTGTGGCCCCTGTCAATTAAAACCAAAAGCGCGACAATTTTGGGCCGGCCAAAATCCATTAATTCATCAAGCGCTGCGCGGATGGTTCTTCCGGTAAACAGCACATCGTCTATAAGCACAACTGTTTTATCGGTTAAATCAAAATCTATTTTTGTTTCTTTAACTACCGGGCGCACACCAACGGTGGTTAAATCATCGCGGTATAAAGTTATATCGAGAACGCCCAGCGGTATATCCACTGCCTCTATCTCTTGAAAAGTAGCCTGAATGCGCTTTGCGAGATAAACTCCACGTGTCTGTATGCCTACCAAAACAATATCTGCAAGATTAGGATTGCTCTCCAGAATCTGATGGGCAAGCCGCTGGAGGGTACGTTTTATTTCTTCCGCGTTTAATATTTTTGCTTTTTCTTTAAATTGGCTCATACGTTTATGGCTTAGCTCTTAACCCTGTACCAGAGCTCACTTTGTTCGCACGGTACAGGGTTAATTCGGCTACGCAACTTTTCGTCGTCTTCGCCTTGAAAAGTTGCTGCCTCATTAAAAAAAATACCCCGTACTTTTTGGGTACAGGGTTGTTGTTTTTGTATAGTATTATATTCATTTTTTCCCCTTACCAGCCTCTCTGGACCGACTTAAAGGTTTTATAGAATATACCTTATATAGCAGGAAATGTCAAGAACAACCTAGGAGGTCACATTCATCTCTTTCCCGTCAAGGATAACGACGAATTCGCCTCTGGGCTTGGCTTTTTCGAAACGCAAGATTGCCTCTTCTATATTTGATTCCACTACTTCCTCAAATTTTTTTGTCAGCTCTCTGGCTATGGCTATTTTTACATTTCCGGTTACCTCTTTTATATCCTGCAGTGCTGACAAAATCCTAAAAGGCGACTCAAAAAAAACAATAGCCGATTCAAGGCCTTTTAATTTCCCGATTAACTTTACGCGTTCGTTATGCTTCCTGGGCAGATACCCCAAAAATATAAATTTATCATGCGGTATGGAGGTGCCGGAAAGCGCTGCCGCAACGCTGGATGGGCCAGGGATTATTGTAATGGGAAGTTTTTCATATCTACACTCACGTACCAGTTTATACCCGGGATCTGAAAGCGTAGGCGTGCCTGCATCCGAAACAAGTGCAAGATTTTTGCCTTTTTTAAGCTCTTCAACTACCCAGGGAATTTTTTTTACTTCGCTATGCTCGAAAAAACTAACCAGTGGTTTTTTTACACCGAAATGCGCAAGGAGAAAACCGGTTTTACGGGTATCTTCGGCAAGAACAAAATCTGCTTCTTTAAGTATGCGAATGGCGCGAAGGGTTATATCTTCCAGGTTACCTATGGGGGTGGCGACGATATATAGCATATTCTAGTCCATAGTCCACAGTCGATAGTCCATAGTTTTCTACTGTGGACTATGGTCTATGGACTGTAGACTTATTCTACTGTAACCGATTTTGCCAGATTTCTCGGCTGGTCTATTTCACAGTTTAAATTCTTTGCGACATAATAGGCAAAAAGCTGCAGGCCCACTGCAACAAGCATGGGGGAAAAATCGCTGTTTTTAAGCTGGGGGCAGTGGATTACCGCATCACTTAACCGTACTGCTTCACTATCTCCATAATTTACTATCGCAAGAACTTTCCCCTTTCTTGCTTTTATTTCCTGCATATTGGAAATCATTTTTTCATAAAGAAAATCCTTGGGCGCTATGCACACAACCCCCCTGTACTCATCAATCAAAGCAATGGGTCCGTGCTTCATCTCCCCGGCGGGATAACCTTCCGCCGGTATATAAGAAATTTCTTTTAGTTTAAGAGCGCCCTCAAGAGCTGATGGATAATTTATGCCTCGTGCCAAAAACAGGAAACATCCGAATTTTGAAAACTCTTTGGCGATTTTTTTAATTTCGCCTGTCTTTGCCAAAATATCCTTCTGATGCTCGGGTATCATATTAAGTTCGCCAAGCATGGCTTTAAAGTCTTTCTCCGTGATTGTTTTTCTTGTTTTACCTATATATAATGCCAGTAAAACCAGCACCATAATTTGAGCGGTGTAAGCCTTTGTCGAAGCAACCCCTATTTCAGGACCGGCGTGAGTAAAGATAATGCCGTCGCTTTCTTTGGCCAAGGTTGAGCCTTCAACGTTACAAATACTTACGATTTTAACTCCGTGCCTTTCTATATCTCTCACCGCAGCCAAAGTATCTGCGGTTTCCCCTGATTGAGAAATAGTAAGAAGCAAATCGTTTTTTGTTATGTTAAGGGTCCGGTAACGGAATTCTGATGAAGTATCTATTTCTACGTCCACATCGCAATGCTTTTCCAAAAAATATTTAGCGATGTAACCGGCATGGTAAGCAGTGCCGCAAGCAGTAATAAAAATATTTTTAAGCGACTTAAAATATTTCTCATCCAGATTAAGATAAGGAAATTCTATGGCATTTCTTTTTACATATAAAGAAAGTATTCTTTTTAACGCTTCCGGCTGCTCGTGAATTTCTTTAAGCATGAAATGCTCAAAGCCTTTTTTCTCGGCATCCTGAGGTTTAATGTTAATTCTTTCTATCTCAAGTTTTACCGGCGCCCCTTTAAAATTAAAAATTTTAACTGCATTGTGGCTTATAACCGCTATTTCTTCGTCCTTTAAATACACTACCTCTTTTGCAAAAGGCAATATCGCGGGAATGTCTGAAGCGATAAAATTCCCATCTTTGCTTAATCCCACAATCAAAGGGCTGCCCTTTCTGACGGCAATTAAACGCGTAGGGTCTTTTATTGAAATGACCCCCAAGGAAAAAGAACCATGAAGGTTTTTTATGGCCTTACAGACGGCTTCCCTGAGCGAACCTTTGTAAAACTTTTCTATCAGGTGGGCAACTACTTCCGTATCGGTTTCGCTTATGAATTTATGCCCCTCTTTTATCAAAGCTTCCTTAAGCTTAAGGTAATTCTCGATAATTCCGTTATGCACTATGGCTATTTGGCTTTTGCAATCAAGGTGAGGATGTGCATTCGCCTGGCTTGGACGGCCATGGGTTGCCCAACGCGTGTGGAAAATTCCTATGGGAAATTTTTCCTCAAGAAAATCTTTTAATTCGCTGCGAAGCTCGTGGATTTTCCCCGGCTGTTTTTTAAGAAAGAATTCTCCTTCTTTTATGCCAACCACACCGCAGGAGTCATAGCCTCTATACTCAAGCCTTGATAAGCCATCCAGAAATGTACCAAGCGCTCTTTCTTTTCCGATATAACCAAGTATTCCGCACATATTTTTGTTTATTTTGTTTTACACACAGATAATCACAGACACAAAACAGATGATCGCAGATAAGAAATGAGATAGATATACCGTTGATATGCGCTCGCTCCGCTCGCGATATACAGTAGAAATACAATTGTATATCTACTGTATATCAACCGTATTTCTATCGTATATCAATTATAGTGAAATTTATCTGTGATCGTCTGCGATTTTCAATTCGCGATTATCTGCGTTTCTAAAATAATCTTCGATATTTTTATTAGTAAAATAAATGATCAGAACTCCGGGATAGATTATCTGTAATATCGCTTGCTGTATAGATGCCGGGGACAGTAACACTGAAAGCAGTATCAGCGCAGCCATAGTAAAAGCAAAATATATAGTGAGCTTTCTCGCCCATTCTTTACGAAAAAGCAGCCCCGCTCCGGAAATAATAAAAATCAGGGACATTGCGCTCTGCACGATAATCATTATTTTTATCAAGGCCGGAGACAAATTTATATTGATACCGCTGTCTTTAAGCATTTTTTCTATTATTTGCCAATTTCGCGGAATAAGAAACGTTATAAGCTGGATTATGCCTAGCACTACCAGATTAAAAGTGCCAAGGATTATTACGCCAATAGGTTTTTTCTTTGGTTGCATAATTTAATAAGTGTTCAGGAATTTGTTGTAAATTATATCTCTCAAATCGCGGAAGTCAAACAAAAATACCATTAAACATTAAGTATAGTTTAATTTATGTCTGTTTGTTTTCTTTTTTGTTGTCCAAAGGAACGATGTAAGTTTTTAGAAATTTCTCTATATACCGCACTACCTCATCTTTTGCGTTAGAAGGGCTCTCAGCTATCCACACTGCAAAATTATATAGCGTTTGCGCGTCAACCTTTAGCCATTTATTTTCTGCATATAATGCAAAAAATAAAGTTGTCATAGCTACCCTTTTGTTTCCGTTTTGAAATGGGTGGTTTTTGGTCATCAAATAAAACAATATACTAAGTTTACTAATGAATGTTGGATAGAGCTCTTTTCGCCCAAAAGTTTGAAAAGGAGTTTCTAAGCAGCTCTCTAAGATGCCCGGATACCTTGTAGTAAAATCAGGTATTGGTTCATCAAAAGAAAATTTTTGTTGAGCAATAAAAAAGGCTATTTGCTCAACTTCTCTTACTGTAATTCTATCCATTACTCCGACCCCAGTTTCTTTAACACCTCGCCATAATCTTTTATGGTCTTATCTACGGCGCGTTTTATCCTTTCCACATCTTCGGAGCTTAAAGTATGCCCCTTAATTTTTCTAATTTTTCGTAGAATATTCTCTTTGGGGATAGCATAAATTTTTCCAATTCTTATCGCCGCCATTTCCCCCTTTTTTACTTTTTTATAAACCGCTATCCTGCTTATCTTTAGAATCTTCGCCACTTGAGCTATACTAAAATATTCGCCTTTTTCCATTTTCCACCTCTTGTGCTTAAAATGGTTATCTATTGTTAACTAAATCAATCTGGTTAACAAAAGTAATCATACCTATTTATCCGTTAACATTGGTAAACCATATAAATTTACCATACCCCTTTTTAAAAGTCAATAAAAGAGTTTACTAAGCGCGGGCTAGACCAAGGTACGTTGAGACTTGTATTGAGCGTTCTGGTACGGGGTGAACTGGTATTGATGTTTAATACGCGTCCCCAGCCAGATTCTCAATGAGCACATCATTTTTCCAAGCCGCAAGTGGCGCAGAAAAAATGATAGTGCGAATTGAGTCCCGTACCGAACGAGCATAGCGAGTTCTGGTACGGGGTGAACTGGTTGATTTAATATACGTCCCCAGCCAGATTCTCAATGAGCACATCATTTTTCCAAGCCGCAAGTGGCGCAGAAAAAATGATAGTGCGAATTGAGTCCCGTACCGAACGAGCGTAGCGAGTTCTGGTACGGGGTGAACTGGTTGATTTAATATACGTCCCCAGCCAGATTTGAACTGGCGCCGTCGCCGTGAAAGGGCGATGTCCTGAACCAGGCTAGACGATGGGGACAGTTAGCGCACTAAAGACAATAATTTCTATTAATTTCTTATTTTCAACTAATTTCAATTGAAATTTGCTTCGCGAAACTCGTATAAATTTGTTGTTTCTTCGCGAACCCTAGTCTTTGGTATGTAAACTGTGGTTTATTTTAAAGACTAAATCTATTTTGTCAATCGCTTTGTTACGCAGATTAGCACAGATTACGTATCACGTCACACGTAACATGTATCACGTTTTTTTAAGGCGTGTTACCTCCACCCAAGTGGACTCGCCTAAATGTTTTTATATGGCGGCGAGGATACTTGTTACGTGATACTTTCTCAAAATCTGCGATCATCTGTGTATTTAAAAGCATCGCAATACATATTATCGTTAAACGGCCAGGCTTTTACTTTTATTTTGCTAAACCCTGCCCCTTCAAGAATCCGTGAGAGGTTATGCGGCGAAAAATACACAACATGATCGGGCGGGCGAAATCCTGTCCATTTTTCCTTTTTTATTTTCCGGTTTAGGCAGCCGTAGTTTACGGTTTTCAACAATAAAATTCCGTTCTTGTTGAGAAGGTTAAAACACTTCTTAAGCGCGCTAAAAGGGTCATCTAAATGCTCAAGTAGCGATATAAGCGTGATTGCGTCATATGTTTCACCCTTAAATTCTGTGTCGAGAAAATTCCCCCATTTAATATCTGCGCCGTCGATTGTTCTGGCTAAAGACGCCAGGTATTCTGATATTTCAATACCGGCGCAGCTGAACTGGCCTTTCGCAAGCCGCAGGAAACTACCATCACCGCAACCGATATCTAAAATTTTTGCCTGCGGCGAAAGATGTTTGCGTAATTTGTTATAAAATATTTCGCTTTTGTTCCGTTTCGTTATCTTACTGAAGAAGCGCTTCATGGCTCGCGAAAGATCCCGGGAAAAAGATTTTTTTTTGGCATTTCTGGCAACAACTTCCTCTTTTGAATAACACAGCTGCCGATTATCCCGGGAAGGTAGTGGGTTAATTTTTGCAAAACCACATTTCCCGCACTCCTCGATGTCCCAGAGATTTATATGATAAACCTTACTCCAGTTCTTGTTTTCGCAAACCGGGCAGTTTAATAAATATTTTTTTTCCATTTTATTTGCGTGTTGGGTTTACTGCGTATCTTAAAACGCGGCAGGTTTACCCCGTTAGAATACTACGTTTTCTAACGGGGTTTACTCTTCCGGTAAAATTCTGGCTATAGTGGAAAGCTTATCTCCTGCTTCAAGGTTAATTATCTTAACACCTTGCGTTGAGCGGCCGGAAGAGCGTATGTCTTTTATTTTTGTTCTGATGAGGATACCCTTTTGAGTTATACACATAACCTCATCGCTGTCCTGGACAAGTATAACTCCTTTTGCATCTCCTATTTTTGAAGAAACCTTGATATTGATTATACCTTTACCTCCTCTTGACTGAAGGCGGTATTCTTCAATGTGGCTTCTTTTCGCAAAACCGTTTTCGGTTGCAGTAAGAATATAGAAATCTTCTTTTTTAAGCGTGCCTTCTAAAAGCACTATGCCTACGACTACATCGCCCTTGCCAAGCTTCATCCCGCGCACGCCTTGCGATTGCCTGCCGGTAGGCCTTATGTCTTTGGCCTCAAAACGAATAGATTTGCCTTTTTTAGTAATAAGTATAACCTCATCCTTGTCTTCGCAGATGCCTGCGCCGACAAGGCGGTCATCTTTATCCAAAGTTATGGCGCAGATTCCGCTCTTTCTTATATTGGCAAAGAGATCAAGTGAAGTTCTTTTTATGATACCGCCTTCTGTCGCCATTAGTATGAATTGTTTCGGTTCAAATTCCTTGGTGGATAAAACTTTTGTGATTTTTTCTTTAGTGGTCAAGCTTAAAAGATTTATTATTGCCCTTCCTTTTGAAGTACGGCTTCCCAGCGGGACTTCGTAAGTTTTAATGGGATAAATTTTACCTTCATCCGTAAAAACCAAAAGCGTATCTTTACTTGAAGCAACAAAAAGGTGCTCAACAAAATCCTCTTCCGATGTAGCCATGGCAGCTACGCCTCTGCCTCCACGTTTTTGCTGGCGGTAAGCAGTAAGCGGCATGCGTTTTATGTAGCCGGAGCCGCTAATAGTTACCACCATATCCTCTTCTACGATTAAGTCTTCGATTTCGATTTCTTCTGTTTTGGCAACAATCTCGGTGCGGCGTTCATCAGCGAACAATTCTCTTAAAATCTTAAGCTCTTCTTTTATCAAAGCCTCCTGTTTCTTTTCCGAGGCCAAAATAGAGTTGTACAGCTCGATTTTTTTCAAGAGTTCCATATACTCCTGGTCTATTTTATCCCGCTCCAAAGCGCAAAGCCTGGCCAGCTGCATATCTAAAATTGCCTGGGCCTGTACTTCGGAAAGATCAAATTTCTTCATTAAGTTTTCCTTAGCCTCTTGAACGTTCTTTGATTTTTTAATCAGCGCTACTACCTGGTCTAAATATTTAAGCGCGATTTTTAATCCTTCCAAAATATGCGCGCGTTTCTGGGCTTTGTCGAGTTCGAACTTTGTTCTTCGGACAATTACTTCCTTACGAAAACTTATATGGTGCGCCAGCATTTCCTTGAGCGTAAGAATTACCGGCTTCCTGTTGACCAACGCGAGAAATATCGCGCCAAAAGTGGTTTCTAAGTTGGTATGTTTGTAGAGTTGGTTAAGTATGATTTGCGGTTCAACATCTCTCTTGAGCTCTAAAAGTATGCGTATGCCGTCCTTATCAGATTCATCCCGCAGGTCAGAAACGCCTTCAATTTTTTTGTCCGTGATCAGGTGAGCGATAGATTCTATAAGGTTGGTTTTATTCAACTGGTAAGGTATTTCCGTAATGATTATCTGCGATCTCCCCTTTTCGTGCTCAATGGTTGATCTGGCACGAAGGATCATCTTGCCCTTGCCTTCCTCATACATTTTAAGCAGCTCGCCCTTGCCGCAGATTATCGCGCCGGTAGGGAAATCCGGGCCTTTGACAAATTTATGCAGCTCCTTAATTGAGGCTGTGGGGTTATCAATTAAATGCTCGAGCGCGTCGCAAACTTCACCCAAATTATGCGGAGGCATATTGGTGGCCATACCAACCGCGATGCCGCTTGCGCCGTTAACCAGAAGCGTTGGCACAACTGAAGGTAGAACTTCCGGCTCGGTAAGCGAGTTATCAAAATTAGGGAAAAACTTAACTGTATCTTTGTCGATATCCTGAAGAACGAAGTCTGCAATCCTTGAAAGCCGCGCTTCGGAATAACGCATTGCTGCCGGGGGGTCACCGTCTATTGAGCCAAAGTTACCCTGGCCGTTTACGAGCGGGTACCTCAAAGAAAAATCCTGCGCCATCCTTACCAGAGCATCATAGACCGAAAGGTCTCCATGCGGATGGTATTTACCAAGGCATTCTCCGACAATTCTTGCACATTTTTTATGCGGCTGATTATAACGAAGATGGAGCTCGTTCATCGCGTACATGATTCTTCTCTGAACCGGCTTAAGGCCGTCACGGATATCCGGAAGGGCCCTACCTGCGATAACGCTCATCGAGTAAGAAAGATACGATTCCTGCATCTCTTCTTCGAGGTAGCGGGTTATAATTTTTCCTTTATTGGTTTGCTCTTGCATTTTTAGCTCTCAGCTTTCAGCCCTCAGCTGTCAGCTGCTGAAGGCTGACGACTGATGGCCGAAAGCTCTTTTAAACGTCTAAATTCTTAACCTCATGCGCGTGAGCTTGGATGAATTCTCTGCGCGGCTCTGCTTCTTCGCCCATCAGCAAAGTAAAAATTCTGTCAGCCTCAACCGCGTCTTCAAGCGTTACTTTTACCAGCGTACGTTTCTCCGGGTCCATCGTGCTTTCCCATAACTGTTCCGGGTTCATTTCCCCTAAACCTTTATATCTTTGAATATGCATGCCTTTGGTGGCAATCTTTTTTACCTCGTCCAACACTATCCTTAAGCTTGCACATTTCACTTCTTCTTTAGTTTCGTCGTTGGTCAAAACAAACTTCTCTTTTTCCTGCGGCAAATAATCTCTAAGGGATAAACCCTGTTTTACAAACTCAGAACCTATTTCTTTTATATCGTAAGATTCGAAAATTTCTACACTGTCCAGGTCTTCTTTATCTTTATAATCGGAAAGCTCATCATCATCGAAGACAAAAAACGTCTTATGATTTACCTGTACTTTATACATCGGATATTTTTTCTTTTTTTCATCCACAACATCAACATAATCCTTAAAAGCTATTCCCTTGCGTTCGAGGGAATAGCTTAATTTTTCAAGCTCTATAAGGTTGTTGATTATCTTTTCCATTTCTTTGTCGGAAAATTCCTGGCCACCCTTACCCACTTTTGAAAGCTTTGCGGATTTTGTGCCAAGTTTCAAAATAATCTCGTTCATGTCTTTTTCGGTATGAATATATTCTTCCAGGTCTCTTCTTTTTATGCGATAGAGCGGCGGCTGCGCGATATAAATATAACCGTCCTCTATTAGCTTGGGCAATTGGCGATAAAAAAGAGTGAGTATCAGCGTACGTATATGAGAGCCGTCAACGTCGGCATCAGCCATAATTATAACTTTATGATACCTTAGTTTTGTGATATCAAACTCCTCACCTACACCTGTGCCTAATGCGGAAATTATTGTTCTGATTTCTTCGTTGGCTAAAATTTTATCAAGCCTGGCTTTTTCTACGTTCAAGATTTTTCCCCTCATCGGTAGTATTGCCTGGAAATTTCTATTACGCGCCTGTTTGCCGCTGCCGCCGGCGCTTTCTCCTTCAACGATATAAACCTCGCAGGCCTTCGGGTCGCGCTCCGAACAATCAGCAAGTTTCCCCGGAAGGCTGCCCATATCAAGGGCGCCTTTTCTGCGGGTGAGTTCGCGGGCCTTTCTTGCGGCTTCTCTTGCGTGCGCGGCAAGAATTGTTTTTTCAACTATTTTATTCGCAACTGACGGTGTTTCTTCAAAAAATGAAGTCAGTGCTTCAAAGGTAATTGAAGCAACCATCCCGTCTATTTCAGAATTACCTAATTTAGTTTTAGTCTGGCCTTCGAACTGCGGGTTAGGCAGCTTAACGCTTATCACTGCGCATAAGCCTTCTCTTATATCCTCTCCGGAAATACTATCGATATCTTTAAGCAGATTTTTTCCTTTGGCGTACTGGTTTATAGCGCGCGTAAGCGCGGTCTTAAATCCAGTTAAATGCGCGCCTCCTTCGATTGTATTTATGTTATTTGCGAAGGAAAAGATGTTTTCTTTGTAGCCATCGTTGTACTGGATTGCGCCCTCTACGATAACTTCATCTTTTTCTTTATTGAAACTTACAACTTTGTTATGCAGCGGAGTTTTGTTATGGTTTAAGTATTCGATAAACGAAACGAGGCCGCCTTTAAATTTGAATGTGGCTTCTTTTTCGGTTCTTTCATCCTCAAGTTTTATTTCTATATTTGAATTTAGGAAGGCGAGCTCTCTTAGGCGCTGTGACAAAACGTCGAAAGAAAAATTTATTTCCTTAAATATTTCTTTATCCGGCTTAAAGGTAATTTTTGTTCCGGTAGCTTTCGATTTGCCGATTACCTTCATCTGCGTCTTGGCGTGCCCCTTCTCAAAACGCTGATGATAGACTTTTTCGTCCCTTTTAACCTCAGCCTCCATCCAGTCGGAAAGTGCATTGACCACGCTAACGCCTACGCCGTGCAATCCTCCGCTTATTTTATAAGCTTTGTGGTCGAATTTTCCGCCCGCGTGTAACATTGTAAGGACAACTTCGAGAGCTGGCTTATTTACTGTTTTGTGAATATCTACAGGTATGCCTCTGCCGTTATCATCCACGGAAACACTGTTGTCCGAATGCACCGTGACTCTTATCTTATCGCAAACACCGGCGCTTGCTTCATCGATACTATTATCAACCACTTCATAAACTAAATGATGAAGCCCCCTGGTTGAGGTATCTCCGATATACATCGCGGGCCGCTTTCTCACAGCTTCGATGCCCCCTAAAATCTGGATTGTGGTTGCGTCGTACTTTTGCGTTTTGGTTTGTTCGGCCATGTATTTGTTTAGTTGTTTGAATAAAACATTTTACACCGCAAAGGCGCAAAGATTCTTATGCTTCTTTTTTGCGCTTTAGCGGAATTTGATGATTTTGCGGTGTAAAGCAAAATGTATTTTAATTTACTAAATAATTGTTCAGTCATAATCGCCTATTTTTATTCTTGCCCCTTTTATATCGGGGAATTCTGTTTTTACAGCTTTAAGCAAACTTTCTTTTCTTAGTCCGAATTCATAAATCGCGCTTGAGGAATCAGAACAAAAAATGAGGGTTTTTTTATATATTCGTTGCAGCCTTATGTGTTTTTTTAAGCTCGCGCCCAAGCCTTTTTCTATTATCTTTTCTATTTCCCCTGCGTTTTTAGCTTCTGATTTCTTTTCCCTTAAAAACTGATTTATTATATTTTTTATATGGGTAGCCACAAGCGCACTATCCTTAAGGCAATAACCGCCTGGTTTTTATTTGTCAACCTGGCCTTGTTATATTTTCATGGGAAGAATGAGATAGATAAAACCTTCTTTTCTTAAAACCGCGGGTTTATCTGCCCCAAAAAATTCAAAACTAACTTCCACTTCATTTAAATTCTTTAAAACATCATTTAAATAGTTTGGGTTAAATCCTATCTCAAGGTTAGCTCCTGTATATCTAGCCTCAACCACTTCCTTCGCCTCTCCCAGTTGAGGTGTAGACTTTGAAACAACCAGGCTGTCTTTTTTTAATTCAAACCTGACCCCTTGGTAATCCTGTGTTGAAAGTAAATCTGCTCTTCTTAGGGCAAGTGAAAAATCCTGCCTGTTAACTACCAATTTATCTTTGGTTTCGTTGGGTATGTACTGTAAATAATTTGGGAATTCCCCTTCTATTGGCCGCGTAATAAACTGGGTGTCTTTAAAGTCAAACCCTACCTTGTTTTCTTTTACAAAAAGAAAAATATCCTCTTCTTTTTCTTTTATGAGTTTATATAGTTCATTTATGGCTTTAATTGGCAGGATAAACGAAATTTTTGTTTTTATTTCCGGTTGGTTCGCCGGCAATTGTTTTTTTATAAAGGACAACCTTTTACCGTCTGTTGCAATTAGGCTTATTGTGTCTTCGCTAATATCGAAAAGTATTCCGTTTAAAACATAGTTTACGTCTTCGTACCCCACACAAAAAGAAGTCATCCGAATCATTTCTTCCAGTGTCACTGGGTTTATCCTGATAAGAGACACGTCTTTTTCTTCTTCGATTTGCGGGAATTCCGCCGGGTTTAGCGTGTTTATTTTGAACTCAATTTTTCCACATCTTATGAAGAGGTTGTTCTTTATCATTTCCACAGTTATTTCCTCAGGGGGAAGCTCTCTAATAATAGAGATAAACCTCTTCATGGGTATAGCAATCTTCCCTTTTTCTATAACATTCGCTTCTTGCAAGGTAATAATTGTAATATCCAGGTCGGTTGCAATGAATTTCAGCTTATTGCCGCTAGAGCTAATAAGAACACTGTTTAAAATAGGGAAGTTTTGTTTTGAGGTAGTTGGCCCTAAAACTTTTTGCAGGTTGTCTAGTAATACTTCTTTATTAATAATAAACTTCATAAGTAGTAGCCGTAATAGGCGCTGTGAAATCTGTTAAGAACTGTAATTGTATCAGAAACAAAAAATAAAACCAGTTTTTTATTCACAAAAAATTTTTTATAAGCTCTTAATTTCCTGTTTGATGCTGTCAATAATAAGTTTAAGTTTTTGGTTGTCCTTTAGGCTCTCTTTTACTTTTTTGTGCGCATAAAGAATTGTTGTATGGTGCTTAGCCCCCAAAGATACACCAATTTCCGGCAGAGAAAGATCGGTTAACTCTCTTACTAAATACATAGTTATTTGCCTAGGTAACACCAGGGTTTTACTGCGCTTGCCCCTTTTTAGATCTTCCTTGGAAATATTAAAATAACCGCTCACCTTTTCTACGATAAGGTCGGGCGTTACCCTTTTATAAATTTCCTTAACCATATCTTTTAAGATTTCTTTTGCTAAATCAAAAGTAATAGGCTTATTTTCTATCAAAGAATAAGCGATAATTCTTATAAGCGCGCCTTCCAGCTCCCGGATGTTTGTGGTGATGTTTTTAGCGATAAAAGTAATAACATCTTCGTCTATTTTTACCGGGTCTTTTTCCAGTTTTTTCCGAAGTATCGCTACCCTGGTTTCAAAATCTGGCAATTGAATATCTACAACCAGCCCCCAGCTGAAACGCGAAACCAGCCTCTCCTCCAATTTTGGGATTTCCTTGGGGGGCCTGTCCGAGGAAACAACTATTTGTTTGTGGTAGTCATATAAAACATTAAAGGTATGGAAGAATTCTTCCTGGGCAGCTTCCTTGCCGGCCAAGAACTGGATATCGTCTATTAAAAGAAGGTCGATGTTTCTGTATTTTTGGCGGAATTTTTCCGTGGAACGGGTTTGTATCGCCATAATCAGTTCATTGGTAAATTTTTCCGAGGAAGTGTATTTTACTTTGGCCTGAGAATTTTGAGTGAGCGCATGGTTAGCTATCGCCTGCATCAAATGAGTTTTGCCAAGGCCCACTCCTCCATAAATAAAAAGAGGGTTGTAAGATTTTCCCGGAGCATTTGAAACCGCCAAGGAAGCTGCGTGAGCCATTCGGTTGGATGCGCCGACTATAAAATTATCAAAAGTAAAACGCTGGTTTAAACGTATGGAATCCTGCGGCTCTTCCTTAAAACTCGCCCCGATTGTCCGAAAAATTTTATTCGCGCCCTTTTTTAAGAGGGTCGGGTTAACTTCGAAGGCAACCTCAAAGTCTTTTTGGGTAACCTCCTTTAGTGCCTGCTTTATTTGGGGTAAATAAGTAGTTTCCACCCAGTTCTTAAAGAAACCATCCGGCGCTTCCAGCGTTAGCGTAAAACCCTCAATTTTCTTGAATTTTAAAGGATTAATCCAGGTATCAAAGGAAGTTTCACCGAGGAATATTTTTAAATTTTCTCTACAAGCTTGCCAAACCTTTTCCATAGCAGCACAAACCTAATTTTTGGCCACGTTTGGGGTACCTAAACGTGGCCTGAAGGCAATTCACAAAATTCACAAGTTATTCACAACCATCTATCCGGGGTAGAAACATTAAAATTATATCGTAACAAATTTGATTTGCAATAGATAAATAGGTTATTATGTTAATAAGTTGCTATGTTGATAGGTTCCAACCTACAAACTTAACAACCTATCAACTTGCCAACCTATTAACTTTTATCTAAATATAGTTGACACAAATGTAGATTGTGCTAAAATTTGTGTCCGATGAAAAAACATCTTAAAACTCCAACAAAAATAAAAGGTAAAAGAAGACATGGCTTTCGGGCAAGAATGTCTACAAAAGGCGGTAGAAAGGTTCTAAGAAGAAGAAGACAAAAAGGAAGAGCCCGCCTTACTGTATAGTTCTAGTATGAACCCCGTTAGACCAGCCTTAATTTTTAAAAGGCCCTTGTTTTATAATAATGGATAATGCGTATACATATAGGTCTAACGGGGTGAATTCACTCGCCGTTTGGCTGATTTCATTTTACCAAAAAATTTCATTTATGTTTCCTTCGCAATGTAAATATATACCAACGTGTTCTTGTTATGCGAAAGAAGCATTCCTGAAATACCCGTTTTTAAAGGCGTTTAAGCTCTCGGTTGCCCGTATTTTAAGGTGCCATCCTCTGTCAAAAGGCGGATTTGATCCGGTGAAATAAAGAAAACCAGAAACCAGAGCACAGAAACCAGAAAAAGCCTTTACTGGTTTCTGTAAACTGTAATCTAGTTTCTTCCGAACGAAGTGAGGAGAAATGGAAAAACAATTAGTTAAAACTTTAATCATAACTTTTTTGTTTGTGATGGGTTACATGTTTGTAATGCAGAAATATTTTCCTAAACAAACCCAGCCAACCCAACCTGTTCAAGAAGCAGACTCGGCAAAAACCACACAAACACAAATAGATATAGTAGAAGGCTCGGAAAAATTGCCTGAAGCAACAATGGGGAATTTTGTTGTAACCTATTCTCTAAGTGGCGGTTATGTAAAGAAAATTTTTGCCAAGCCCTACAATGAAGAACTGCCGTTTAAAAACATAGGTTTAGCCTTAGACGATATAAACAGAAAATTCACAGCGAAAATAAAAGACGATAGAATTATTTTTACTTCCGCAGACGGAGCAACTAAAGAGTTTATTTTTGAAGGCTATCTGCTAAAAATAAAAAGCTCTCTCCCCGCTGCCTCTGGCCTGATTTTATTCTCTAACTCATTGCAAGGCAAGAATTTAGAGCAACCATATCAAGAAGTATTTTACGTCCAAAAAGAGAGTTTTCGCAAAATAAATCTTGCAAAAATAAGAGAAACCACCATGAGCGATGTCGAATTTTCCGGCGTTACCGGAAGATATTTCTGCGCCTCGCTCTTAAAAGGCTCTTATTCTGTGAAGTGGCTTAAAGAGAAAGAAAATTTTTACTTTATTCTTTTGTCCCCTTCTGCCGAAGTTTCACTTTACCTGGGCCCTCAAACAAAAAAAACATTGCAACCTTTTGGACTACAAGGAATTGTGCATTATGGATTTTTCCACGGCATTGGTGTTGGCTTGGCCTGGCTTCTAAACTCCCTATACGTTGTAACTAAAAGTTGGGGCTTAAGTATTATTTTACTGGCAGTAATAGTTTATCTTATTTTTTTCCCTTTTACTTCAAAAAGTACCAAAGCTATGAAGCAAACGCAGGCAATGCAGCCGCGAATTGCCGAGTTAAACAAAAAATATAAAGGAAATCTTCAAAAAATTAACAAAGAAGAAAGAGAGCTATTACAGGAATATAACAAAAAGATGATGGGCGGATGCTTGCCTATGCTCTTCCAAATGCCCATTTTTCTTGCACTTTGGCAAGTTTTGCCAAAATTAACTGAATTAAAAGGCGCGAGCTTTTTATGGATTAAGGATTTATCTTTAGCTGACCATGCATTTAAGCTCCCCTTCCCCCCGCCGGTTGATTATATAAATCTTTTGCCTATTGGGATGATGATAACAGGAGTAATCCAGCAAAAATTTATGACTCCCCCTTCAGTTTCCGGCGAACAAAAATCCATGGGTTCAGCCGGGCTAGTGATGTCTCTTATGTTTGGCGTGATTTTGTATAATTTTGCTTCTTGCCTTACCCTTTACTGGCTTGTCCAAAACATTCTGACTTTAACCTATCAAATGCGTGTAGCAAAAGCACGTTTTCACGTGAAAACGCCCCAGGTAAGCTAAATCAAAAAACCAAAGCTGGACACTTCCTGCTAAATAAGATACCCGTTTTCACGTGAAAACGGGGAAAACGCACTTCGCAAACTTCAAGCCGATACTGGTGCCAAAGCTTTATTATTTAGCCTATTTAAGGATATCTTTGCAAATCTTCATTAAATGTAAGCCAAGATTCCACATCATAGCCGGGCAAAGGCGCTCAGCAACTAACAACCACCTATAGCCGTTTTCACGTGAAAACTTCTGGCTACGCGTAAAGCAAACAATTAAATTGGGTGGGCTAGTTGAACTGGCTGGATTAAATAGTGCGTATAATCGCGCTGATGAAAAGATTTGCGAATGTTCCAATCCAATCAAGTTAATCAATTGTTATTAGTCGCACGAATCTACGATTAGCTGCAAGTTTTCACGTGAAAACTTGAGCGGTTTTTAAAAACATCTTGACAAACGCCTCTTGTATGTATATATTTATTTATAAGTAACGTTTTCACGTGAAAACGGGCCATAAATACTATAAATTCAAGAAATAACCAAGTTCCAAGATACAATAACCAAACAATGGCCAATTACCAAGTTTCAATAACCAAAAAAAAGCAATATATCCGTTTGGTAATTGGTTATTGGATATTGTGATTTGTTTGAAGTTTGTATCTTGGTTATTGGTTATTTTAAAACATTATGGGCAAAATAATAGGTATTTGTAATCAAAAAGGCGGTACAGGCAAAACTACAACCGCCATCAATTTAACCTCATATTTAGGGCTCGCCAATAAAAAAGTTCTTATCATTGATATGGATCCGCAAGGGAATGCGACATCCGGATTAGGGTTTAACCCCGAAGAAAAGCACTCCATATACGATGTAATTTCCGCAACCGCTAAAATAGAAGAAAGTATTTATCCAACCCAGTGGCAGGGTATTTCTATTATTCCGTCCCACATTTCACTTACCGGAGGAGAAATCGAATTAGTTAATGTAGAAGGCAGGGAAATGCGCTTGAGAGAGGAGCTGCTTAAAATAAAAGAAAAATTTTCTTATATTATAATAGATGCGCCGCCTTCATTAGGCCTGCTTACAGTTAATGTGCTGGTAGCAGCAGATAGTGTATTAGTCCCTATCCAATGCGAATATTACGCGCTGGAAGGGGTTTCCAAGTTGTTACACACAACAGAACTTATCAAAGAAAGGTTAAACTCATCCCTTGAGTTGGAGGGGGTGTTGCTTACCATGGCAGATTTTCGTACCCGGCTCACATTGCAAGTGATAGAGGAAGTGCGTAAATTTTTCAAAGAAAAAACTTTCAATACCATTATCCCGCGAAATATAAAACTTGCTGAAGCGCCAAGCTTTGGCAAGCCGATACATTTTTATGACGCTTTATGCGTGGGCGCAAAAGCATACTTAAATTTAACCGAAGAAATTCTGAAAGAAAAAATTGATATCGGCCAATTAATTAGAAATCTTGTCGAAGGATTGCAACCGCAGGTGCCTTTAATCCAACTTAAGGGCAGGCAGATGGAAACTGCAGATGGCACGGATAAAAAAATATCTGTGTAATCGTAAAAGTGGCGAGGCCAGGCAAAGGCGCATGCGGCCGCAAGGGAGATAAACGATGGAAAAAAGAGTTTTAGGAAAAGGACTGGACGCACTTATACCAAGAAAAATATCGCAAGCCGTCACCCCCAAGGAATATACCTACCTGCCTTTAAATAAAATTAAGCCAGGCAAATATCAGCCACGCCACCAAGTAAATGAGGTAGAGCTGGAGGAGTTATCCCGTTCTATAAAAGAGAAAGGGGTAATCCAGCCGATTATAGTCCGGAAAGTTGCCGGAGACGTTTACGAAATAGTTGCCGGAGGGAGAAGGTTCCAAGCTGCTAAGTCATTGGGGCTCAATGAGATACCAACAATTATACGAGACCTTGACGATAAGGATACTTTCATATTTGCGATCACGGAAAATTTACAGCGCAAAGACCTAAACCCTATAGAAGAAGCAGAAGCTTTTAGAAGATTAATAGAGGAGTTTGAATTTAGTTACGACGATATCGCGAAGTTTGTAGCAAAAGATAAAACTACAATAGTAAATTCCCTAAGGCTTTTTAAACTGCCGAAAGAAATTCAGGAAGCCGTAAGAAAAGGAATAATCAGCCGCAGCCAGGCGCGGACAATTCTTGGTTTGGGAAGCGAGGATGAACAACGCCGAATTTTTAATGATATACTAAGAGAAGGCTTGCCGGTTAGGGAGATTGAAAAAAGAGTGCAACGGGCATCCAAAAAGAAAAAACCAGCAAATCCCTTTGTGCTCGAAGTAGAGGATAGGCTGCAAAAATCTCTGGGGACAAAAGTAAGGGTATTTAATAAACGAAACAATCGTGGTAAAATAATTGTTGAATATTATTCCCTGGAAGACCTGGAAAGGATAATAAAAAGAACAACGGCTTCTTAATCCAACCCTTTGCCAAAAGGGTGGATTAACGTAACCGCCAGTCGAGAGACCTCACCCATCAGCTGCTGGTCCCCCTAGGGGGCGCCCTTGAAGGGCGGCTGAAAGCTGGTAGCTGTCCGCCACCTTGGAAAAACAGGCGGATCCGCCTCAGGCGGAAAAGCCGATAGCTTTTAAAGGAGGATTCGCATTATGAAAACTGAGGCAACGTTAGTAATTATTAAACCAGACGGGCTAAAGAAATCATTAACCGGTAACATTTTAAGCCGCCTCTCGGAAACAAAACTAAAAATCATCGGCGCAAGAGTAGTAAAGGTAAATGAAGAGCTAGCGCGCAAACATTACGCGCATCTTAAAGATAAGCCGTTTTTCCCCGAGCTGGTTAAGTATATAACAGGCCAGTTACATGGCGAAAACAGGGTTATGGCTCTTGTTTATTGGGGCAGGGATGCTATAAGTAAAGTGCGCCAGATTTCAGGTGCAACAAACCCGGAAGAAGCAGACCCGGTGAGCGTCAGGGGTGCTTATGGAAGAATTTTAACGAGTGGATTATATGAAAACGTAATCCATGCATCCAGCAGCCCTGAAGAGGCAGAAAGAGAAATAAAATTATGGTTTGAGCCGGACGAGATAGTTTATGAACTTTATCCTGTAGAAGAGAAAGGCTCGGGCGGGATTAAAAAAAGAGCGTGGAAGTAAGTGAAGCAGTTCCGCCAAAGGCGGGACGTAGCTGAACTTACCCAGCACTAATTTTTGAAAGTATGTTTGAAGTAAATTCAAAAGAGTTGTTTCGGTATAAATGTTTTTGTGAAGGTATAATGCTGTTACAAAAATTAGTGCTGGGTTAATTCGCACTATCATTTTTTCTACGCGCACGGATGCCTTTTGGCAGCCAGGCGCTTTAAAAAATGATGTGCTCATTAAAAAGGAGAAACAATGAGGTCAATGACCGCTTACGCGAATATTTATAAAAGAAAAGAAGCCCAGACAATACAGGTTACTTTGCGCTCGGCGAATTTCAAATATCTGGACATTTCAATCCACGATTTTCCTTCCCAGAATATCCTTTTGGACGAACAAATCAAGGAAGAAATAAAGAAAAAAATAACCCGTGGCAAGATTGAAGTTTACGTATACCTCAAGGGGCACATCGAAAGCGATGTTTTTATCGACGAATTTAATCTTGCCAAATATATTCTGGAAGCCAAAAGGCTGTCAAAAAAATATAAGCTTTCCCAGCAGCTGAACATAAACGATTTCTTCAGCCTTCCTCAAGTAGTTTCCTGGAGCGAAAAGAAAATGGAGGAGAACCTGATATTTTCCGCGGCAAAAGAAGGCCTTAAAAAGCTATTAGAGTTTAAAGTAAAACAAGGCGAGGTAATACGGCAGGATATGCTTAAAAGTTTAAAGGGGCTAAAAGATAATATAAAGGTTATTAAAGAAGGCAGCGCCGCAGTTTCTTCGCAGGATAACGGCAAGGACGATATCAATGAAGAAGTTTCTCTGGCCTCCTTTTATGTCAGCGATTTGGAGAAGAAAGTAAACGCAAAAGCAATTATTTCTAAAGGCAGGTCGATTGATTTTCTGACGCAGGAAATTTTACGAGAATTAAATTCAGCTTCCAGCAAAACAAAAAAGAAAAATATCGCGCCACTAATTGTCGAGTCAAAAAATTACTTGGATAGGATAAGAGAACAGGCGCAGAATGTTGAGTGACGCGAATACGCGCGAATTTAAACCTAGATAATTTTATTAAGGTATAAACGCGAATGAACGCGAATAAAACTATTAACATGGGCAAGCATTTTTATACACAAACAGAAGGCGCTGCCTTCATTTGCGAATATTCGCGTTGATATGAAAACCCCCACGATAATTATACTTTCCGGCCCATCCGGCGCAGGTAAAACTACACTGCTAAATAAAGTTTTTCGTAAAAAAAATATAAAGGGAAAATTTATCCGTGCGATTTCATACACGACAAGAAAAATCCGGCCTAAAGAAAAAAACGGCAGGGATTACTTTTTTATCAGCAAACGTAAGTTCTTGCAGCTAAGAGAGAAAGGATTTTTCCTTGAAAACCAAAAGGTTTTGGATAATTATTACGGAACTGCAAAATATTTTTATGACCGAGCGGTAAAAGAAAATAAGAACCTAATATTATGCATAGACGTAAAAGGAGGAATGTATTTGAAAAAAAAGCAAAAAGAAGGTAAAATAGTCACTCTTTTTATAGCCGCGCCGAGCGAGTTGGATTTATTTAAACGTTTAAAGATGCGCACTGAAGCTATGCAAACCATACAAAAGAGGATTACGCTTGCAAAAAAAGAAATGAAAGTTTCCAAGCAGTATGACTCTATTATAATAAACAAAGATTTAAGCAAGTCGTTAAAAGAATTGGAAAAAGTTATTTTGAGGGCAACTTAAAAGATACTTCGGACGCTCTTATCCATCGCGTCCTCAGTATCAATTCGTGCTATCATTTTTCCTGCGCCACTATGGCTTGGAAAAATAATGCACTCATTGAGGAGGGAAAAGATGAATGAAAGATATATCCATTTAGAAAAGCTTATCGGCGCAGGCCTGGGTTCTATTTACAAGCTAACAATACTTGTAGCAAAAAGAGCTTTGCAGCTTGCCGACGGAGACAAAGCTTTAGTAGAAAAACCCACGGAAAAGGTTTTAGATACTGCACTTAGAGAAATTGCTGCAGGAAAAATTCGCGTAAAGGCAAAAGAATAAATATTGGCGCGGTAGCCAAGCGGTAAGGCAGCGGTCTGCAAAACCGCTATTCGCCGGTTCAAATCCGACCCGCGCCTCCAAATAATAATGCCGCAAAAGCGAAAAGAACTAAATATAAAGGGTAAAAAACTTTGGTATTTAGTTGGATTGATTACCAGCGATGGAAATTTATCGCCGGATGGAAGGCATATAGACATAACTTCCAGTGATTACGAATTTCTTCAAAGAGTAATAAATTTAATCGGAATTAAGAATAAAATTGGCATTAAATATGGTAAAGACAAACTAAAATCTTTTCACGTACAGATTGCTAATAAGAATTTTTATGAATTTCTATTAGCAATCGGCCTTACTCCTAAAAAGTCTTTAACAATAGGTGCGGTAAAAGTGGCTAGAGAATTTTTCCCAGATTTTTTACGGGGCTTAATCGATGGGGACGGTTCCATTCGTAGCTGGAAGCACCCGACCAATTTTAGCGAACAATGGTCTTTGCGAATTTATTCCGGTTCAAGAAAATTTTTAGAGTGGCTTGACAAAAAAATACAAAAATATTTAGAAGTTTATGGTAAAATTCATCGCAACGATAAGAGAAATGCGATTTATGTTTTAAAATTTGGTAAAATGGCTGCCAGAGAAGTGCTTAAATCCTGTTATTATAAAAATAATTTCAGTTTGGAGAGAAAAAATAAATTGGCTCAAGAATGTATTTGTTCTAGAATGGGTTGGCAGAAAAGTAAAACGGTCTTAATGAGTATTCATGATGCCGGAGTGCTGGAAACGCAGACAGCTCGGACTTAAAATCCGATGTTCCGTAAGGGACGTGTGGGTTCAAGTCCCACCTCCGGCATTCTTCTTCGCCCTTCGCTGAGTGAAACGCTGGTAGGGCTTCGAAGAACTTTGTTCTTAGAGGTAAAGAAACTATAAGCTAATTTCGGGCACTTGGCTCAGCCTGGCTAGAGCACTTCCTTGACATGGAAGGGATCACAGGTTCAAATCCTGTAGTGCCCACCATTTTATAGCGGTTAGCGGATAGCGTAGAACGTATAGAGAAGAAAAGCGAATTGACTTTTCCATAAAATATCTTAAACTATACGCTACCCGTTAAGTACTATGCGCTGTGCGAATGCAAGGCACTTCGGCGGGTTCGCCTCAGTGCCGATGAAAATCAAGGAATAACCCTTTATAAATACATTTTCATCGGGGACGTCGTCTAGCCTGGTTTAAGACCCATGCCTGTCACGCATGTGACCGAGGGTTCAAATCCCTTCGTCCCCGTTTTTCTTCCTTAATGCGACAAATCAGCCAACCAGAATTGGGGATGATTTGTCGCAACATCTAGAAAAAGAAAAACGGTTCCGATGAGGCTCTGCCGAATCGGAACAAGTTGTTTCACCTTCAAATGCCCTTCCTTGAAGATCAATAAAACACTTACCCAATAAGCGTTTTTATTTCTTGTTATTTTTCCTATTTTCACAGGCTTTATTAATGTTAGCCAAAACGCTACACATTTACTCGTATAATTTTAGATATTGTTTCCAGGTGTTCCGTGATAATATATAAAAAGGTTTTTATTCCCATTTTTAAATGTGGGAAACAGGGTAAACTCAAAAAGGAGGTTGTTTATGAATAAGAAAATAACCGTTATTTTATCATTAATGTTCTTATTTGTTTTTTCCTCAATCTTTGCCGAAACAATCACTCTTAAATCAGGTAAAACTATCGAGGGGAAGATACTTGAGAAGACAGATAAAAGTATAAAAGTAGACATTAATGGTGTATCTGTAACCTATTATATCGATGAGATTGAAGGTATTGACAAGGAGAAGGTCAGCATAACAAAATTAGCAAATACCCAGCTCAGCCCCGGAGACAATTCCGGAAATACGTTTTCTATGGTAGAGGAAAATCCTTTACAAATCTTTGAAAAATATGCATCAGCAGTTGTTTCCATCGCAGGGCAGGACGCAGATGGTAACGTTGGGCTTGGCGAAGGTTTTATTATCAGTAAAGATGGATTAATCGTAACTTGTTATCATGTTGTATGCGGGAGAGAAGAACTCCTGGTTAAGCTAAAAAACGGGGGAATTTATCACGTTAATACTATCAGCAATTTCGACCCTAAAAACGATATTTGTGTGCTTAAAATAGACGAAAACAATTTGCCTTTTGTAAGATTGGGCGATTCAGACAACATTAAAAAAGACCAAAAAGTTTTAGTTATTGGCACTTCCGATGGCGAAAAATACCAGTTTGTCGCAGGAAAATTTATACAACGAGTAAAATCTTATGGTAACGCATATCTACAAACTACGGTTAATATCCAGCCGGGTAATAGCGGGGGGCCTATGTTTGATTTGTATGGCAATGTTATTGGGGTAAATATATCAAAAATAAAAGATGTTAGCGAAGTATCTTGGGTTGCCCCTATTAATGAAATAAAAAATACTTTAAGCAAGCAATCCAATATAAACTTAGTTTTATTTAAAGAAAAGCAAAATAACGCCTATGCTTTATTCTACAAAGCTGACGTAGAATTTTTTCGTGGAAACTATCAATTAGCAATAACTTTTTTACAAAAAAGCATCGCCTTAGATCCAAATTTTGCACAAGCACATAAATGGTTAGGTAGGTGTTATCATAAGTTGGAAAGATACGACGAGGCTATTAGTGAATTCCACAAAGCGCTTGCTATCTTTCCAGAAGAGGCAGAAATATACGATGGGCTTGCCAGGACTTATGTCCAAAAGAAAATGTTTGACGAAAGCATTCGGGCATCTAAGAAAGCAATTGAATACGACCCTTATAGTATACAATCATACGAAGCCTTAGGGTGGGCTTATTTTATAAAGAATGACTATGAAAAAGCTATTGCCACACTTGAAAAAAGCATCGAGATTGCGCCTTCCAATTGTTCTACCTACGATTCATTGATTAATGTATATAACGACTATGGGCGTGCAGATTTAGCGCAGAATTGCCGCATGAAAGCAGTAAAATTTGGTTGCACCCCACACTCTAAACAGTAATAATATAAAACTGATATTTTGAAATGGTAAACTAGACCTTGTTTCTAAGAATACTACACAAGAAAACAAATGAGTGGTACTATCGGCAATAGTGGCAAGGGGATTACGAAAACTCAAAAACAAATCCCTTCGTCCCCGTTTAAATGAAAAAATCCCACTCGAAAGAGCGGGTTTTTTATTTAAGGGGATAAGCTACAGAGACCCCCCCCTATCTTAATGTTATTTACAAACGTTAATCCGGCGTTATAATTAATTTCAAAAGAGGAGGTGATATTTAATATACGAGGATGCTACGATTTGGCAGTTAGTAGATTATAGAAATGTCCACAAAAAAAGGGGGCATAGCTAAAATGGAAAAACAAATTTTCAAAAATAAGTTTTGGTTAATCATAATTCTTTGTTTTATGTTTATGTTGCCATCGGCAAATGTATTTTCGCAACACCGCGGCCGTGGAGGGCAAGGAAGAGGTGGGTGGCATGGAGGCCAGCAGGGGAATTGGCGGAATTGGGGATATCACCACCCGCGCGGCTATCATTGGTACGGTGGAAGTTGGTGGTTCGGAGACGCCTTAATACAAAGTTTAGTCATAGGTGCCACGTTGTCTACGCTTCCCCCCAGTTATAGAATCGTATATGTGGGCCGCACCCCATATTATTATGACGGCGCGTATTACTACAAGCCTTATCGTTCAGGGTATGTAGTTGTGGCAGACCCAACAGTTGCCCCTGTTGTAGTTGCTTCTCCTGTGGTAGTCCAGGCTGCTCCACCTACGACAAACATAGAACCACAGGTACAATCCAGTGGAGTAATAACGATAAACGTACCTAACTCAAAAGGCGGGTATACCCCAGTACAATTAACTAAATACAGCAATGGTTATCTCGGCCCTCAGGGTGAGTTTTATTCCGGTAGCCCCACGGTTGAGCAGCTAAAGGCGCTGTATGGTCAATAAGATAATATAGCTATTATAAAATGCGCAACAACTATTCTTGCGGGAATAGTTGTTGCAGCTTTTTTGCAACTACACCGTGCAGGCGGGGTTCTATGCCAATTTTATCCAAGTCTTTTCCTTAAAGGCATCCACGAGTCCCGCCAAGGGCGAGGCTTCGACCGAGCCAAAGCATACACGCTTTGACGCTTAGTGTTAGTTCGGCGTCAACGGCTGCCCGTCTTCATTTTTCGGCCGTTTTTACAAACTTAAAAATGTTATCAAGATTTTTAGTCTTATTAATTATTGCTGTATGCCCGTTGTTTTCTTCTTATGCCGAAAGCCTTATTTTGAAATCAGGAGAAAAAATAAGCGCGGAAACAATTACGCAAAATGACGAATATGTGGCGGTTGGCATTAAAGGTTCGCATATAGCCTATAGAGCTTTTGAAGTTAAAAGCATAAATGGCCATGAAGTTAAGCCAAAGGACGATAAGCAGCAAGCGGTTATTAATTTTGTTACTGCTGAAGAATATTTAGCAAGAGGTATCGCGTATTATAATATAAAATATTTTGACCAGACATTATCCGAACTTAAAAACGCCGCAAAAATAAACTCCCGCCTTCCAGAAATTTTTCTATACAGAGGATATGTGTATTCAGCTGGGAATAACTTCAATGACGCAATTTTAGATTATACCAAAGCAATAGAAATCAATCCCAAATCCAAAGAAGCTTATTATATGAGAGGCCTTGCTTATGCTTCTCTCGGTAATTTCAAGCAAGCAATTGTTGACTACGACAAAGCAATAGCTGTTGATTCTTCATATGTTGAAGCTTATCTTAACCGTGGGCTTGCAAGTGTTATGATGGGAGATGAAGACCGAGCGATTTCTGATGTCAAAAGAGTCATACAAACCAACCCAAAAATTGCGGCAGCATATAATATAAGCGGCCTGGCTTATGCCAAAAAAGGCAATCTTGAACAAGCAATATCCGATTATAGCGAAGCAATATCGCTTGATTCCAAATATGTCAGCGCATACAATAACCGAGCCAACGCCTATCTGGCGAAAAATGATTTTGAAAAAGCCCTTGCCGACTTCTCCAGCATAATCGAAATGAACCCTAAAAATGCCGATGCGTATTACAACCGGGCAGTTGCCTACAACAAAAAAGGCGACCTCGACAACGCCATAGCCGATTATGCCAGCGCCATAAGATTAAATCCAAACTATGCATTTGCTTATACTAACCGAGGGGGTATTTATTTTGGTAAAGATAATTTTGACCAAGCCATATCTGACTTTACTAATGTTATAAAGATTAGCCCTGATGATGCTAATGCTTATTATAACCGGGCAGTTGCCTACAACAAAAAAGGTAATTTGGATGAAGCGGTTTCAGATTTTACAAAGGCATTAGAAATTAACCCTAAACATCACACTGCTTACATTAACCGCGGCAATATTTATGCTGACAAAGGTTATTATGACAAAGCCATAATAGACTTCACCGAGGCTATACAAATCGATTTAAATAATGCAGAGCTGTATCAGAATAGAGGAGTTGTTTATTCTAAACAGGAAAAATATGATGATGCCATTGGTGATTATAGCAATGCAATCCGCATAAACCCAAATTACGCTTCTGTTTATTACAATCGGGCTGTGACGTATGGCCTCAAAAGAGATTACGACAAAGCTTGGGAAGATATAAACAAAGCGCAAGCCCTGGGGCAACCGATTAACCAAAAATTTTTAGAAGAGCTTAAAAAAGCATCTAGCAGAGAAAAATAGCTTAGCGTTTCGAATACTGCTAAGAGAATTACAAAGAAGCAAAGCAAAATTCCTTCCTCCTGTAACTTGCCTCTTTAATTGCACAACATTTATTCCCTCGAAACACCCTAATTTTTTAAATTCCCACAATTTCTTATTATTTTTCCAACAAAGTATGATATAATTCTTTCCAGAGAACAGTGTAAAACGCCATAAAAAGGAGAGTTATGGTTTCACGCCAAATTAAAAAAGCTGTAGTATGCGGAGCAGGCGGGTTTATAGGCAGTCATCTTGTGAAGAGATTAAAAGAAGAAGGGTATTGGGTCAGAGGCGTAGATATAAAATATCCTGAGTTTTCCAAAACCGCAGCTGATGAATTTCTACTCTTGGATTTGCGAGATGCCGTAAACACTGCAAAGGCAGTTACTCTTGGCGCGAATGGATTCGATGAAATTTATCAGCTCGCAGCAGATATGGGCGGAATGGGTTTTATCCACTCAGCTGAATGTGAAATTATGCACAATAGCGCATTGATAAATATAAATATGATTAGTGCGGCGACAGCGAAAAAGGTAAAAAGATATTTCTTTTCATCATCAGTTTGCATATACCGTGATATGAAGCCCGGGGAAGCGGAACTTAGCGAAGAGGATGCTTACCCGGCAAATCCGCATAATGAGTATGGTTGGGAAAAGTTATATGCCGAACGCACTGCACTTGCCTGCTCACGGCACAACAATATAACTGTGCGTATCGCAAGATTTCAAAACTGCTACGGTCCGGAAGGAACCTGGCGTGGCGGAAGAGAAAAGGCCCCCGCAGCAATTTGCCGTAAAGTAGCAGAAGCTAGTAATGGCGGAGTCATAGAGGTATGGGGTAACGGTGAGGCTATAAGGTCTTATACTTATGTTGATGATATGGTCGAAGGCATACGAAAGTTAATGCAATCAGATTTAGAGGGCCCGGTAAATATAGGTTCACCAGAATACGTATCCGTAAGGGAATTAGTTGATACCGCTACCGAAGTTGCAGGAAAAAAGTTGAATATAAAATGGGTAGAGGGCCCGGTTGGTGTCCAATCGCGAAATTTCAGTAACAAAAAAATATATTCAACCGGCTGGCGCGCAAAATTTTCTTTAAAAGATGGGATAAAGATTACTTATCCTTGGGTTAAAGAACAAGTAGAAAAAAATCAAAAAATAAAGGAGAGCAGATGAGAAAAATAGCGCTAATTACCGGCATAACCGGACAAGACGGTAGTTATTTGGCTGAATTTCTATTACATAAAGGCTATGAAGTCCATGGCCTCATAAGAAGGTCTAGTAGTTTTAATACCGAAAGAATTAATCATATCTACGTTGACCCTCACATCAAGGGTATAAGGTTTTTTCTTCATTATGGCGATCTTTCGACCTTTGAACAGATTTCCTATATTATTACCAATATCTGCCCCGATGAAATTTACCATTTAGGCGCACAGAGCCATGTCCGGGTCAGTTTTGATATGCCGGAATACACAGGCGACATAACTGCTTTAGGCACAACAAGGATTTTGGAAGCAATAAGAATAAGCCGGAAGAAAATAAAATTTTACCAGGCTTCCAGTAGCGAAATGTTCGGCACAACACGGACTCCGCAGAACGAAAATACTTATTTTGCGCCAAGCAGCCCTTACGCAATTTCTAAACTCTATGCTTATTGGATGACGGTAGATTACAGAAAAAGTTACGGCATTTTTGCCGCAAACGGGATATTGTTTAATCATGAAACAGTAGCATCTTTTATGCCCATGTTTTGCAAGAAAAACAACGAAGAGGAATTTGATATAAAACCTATATGTGAAATTGTAAAATTTGATGAAACCAAGAAGCAGTATCAATCAAAAATTGTATCAGGAATGCAAGTATGGGGCAAAACTGGTTGGGTTGATGTTACATTTGCCTCAGCTTATCCTCACGATATTGAAAATGATAATAAACATCCAAGATTTATAAATTCAAGAACCGGCGCGTTTATGGCCACAGCTGAACATGTGGTTTTTATGGATAATAATTTAGGAAAAGAAGTCAAAAATATTAATCTCGAAGATCGTGTAGAAAACATAGAACTACCGAAATCAGCGGGACTGTCGGGATATTTAACCTCTAAAGAAGAAGCGGAATTGATGGGGATGATGGTAGGAGACGGATCTATAACATATTCTGAAAAGGGCACAGGAGTACACGGAAAATTTACTAATTCCTCAGACGAGGTTAGAGAAAGGTTTAATTCGCTATGGAAAAAAATTACAGGAGGTCATACAGTATATTATCCAAATAGATCTGGATTTAATCCAGAAAGAATCGTAGGTCAATTGATACTGGCCGGTGGGAATGACTGGCTTAGAAAGATAGATATATATAACAATGACAGAACAAAGCGTATTCCAAAAGTCATTCTGAATTCAACACCTGAGATTATGTTGGCGTTCTTGAGAGGTTATAATATAACGGATGGATTAAAAAGTAATCCTTGCACCTATGATTTTAGAAATTTCAAAACAAATTCACCGACTCTGGCTATGGGATTGTGGTATCTAATCGATAAGACAACAAGGCAAGATATCAATCTTACTTTGGAAATGAAAAATGATGGCAGATTATTTTACTCTCTTAATATTCTCTCGACTGTAGATAATTCATTAAAAGAAGTAGAAGTTAGACAATTAATGTTCGAAAATTTATCTCAGCGCGAAATTTCGAGGAGAACTCAAATTTCAAGAGGCTTCGTAAGAAAAATTCAACATGGAGGATGTTCATGCGCCGTACATCATTTTAAAGAAGATCCCTTAGGGGTTAAAAAAATAATAGATCTTCCCAAGTATGATGGATGGTTCTATGATTTAGAAACAACGTCTGGGGAATTCCATTGCGGAGTTGGTAAATGTCATGTGCATAACTCCCCCAGACGCGGAGAAACTTTTGTAACCAGAAAAGTGACAAGAGCGATTGCACGGATAATAGCAGGCGAGCAGGATAAGCTTTATTTAGGTAATCTTAGCGCAAAACGGGACTGGGGTTATGCTCCTGAATACGTTGAGCTCATGTGGAAAATTTTACAACAGAATAAACCGCAGGATTTTGTTGTGGGCACAGGACATTCGCATTCTGTCGAAGAGTTTGTCAAAGCCGCCTTCAAATACGCAGGATTATGTTATAAAAAATATGTGAAAATAGATAAACGCTATTTCCGGCCCACAGAAGTAAATAATTTGATTGCCGACGGCAACAAGGCCAAGAAATGTTTTGGTTGGCAACCCAAAATCAAATTTTTAGATCTAATAAAAATAATGGTTGATGCAGATATGCGTATGCTAGGTTTACGGCCGGTAGGTGAAAGTGACAAAATATTAAAAGAAAAAATACCTTATAAATGGTGGAATATGGACTAAAGATATTACATATTATGTGAAAGCTAATTTTATATATCATAAAAGATTATTTTAATAAATTTAGGGGGTATAATAAATTTTTAAAGAGGAATAAAAGATCATGAAAGATGCTGTACTTGTTTTATAAAAAGAAGATGATGGTTTACAATGGCAGAGGAATATTTAAAAAATGTCTGGCTTGTCACGAGAGTTTACAAATATGGGATGTTAATAATGTTAGACGCGACGAATGCGGTAAGATTTTTCTGTTATCGCCGGGGGTGCCCGTTAACTGTGTTTATTACTACAAAATTAAGCAATAGAGATCAAATAGCCGGTAATATTAGATTGGCTCTGCAAAATAGCATGAAAAGACTTGGTGTAAAATCAATAGATTTATATTTGATACACTGGCCTAACCCGGAAACTTTTTTTGATTGTTGGGGGAAAATGGAAAAACTTTATGAAGAAAGGATGGCTAAAGCTATTGGGGTGTGTAATTTTCATCAACTCCATTTAGAAAGGTTATTGAAAATTGCTTCTATTATTCCAGCAGTTAACCAAGTGGAGCTGCACCCATTATTGTTACAAAAAGAATTATGTGAGTATTGTGTATCAAAGAGTATTCGTGTAGAGGCATATTTCCCTCCTTGCTCGTATACATCCAAAGTTAATAAAAAACAAAGTGTTGGTTGAAATAGCACATAGACATAATAAAACCGTTCCGCAAGTAATACTTAGATGGAATATCCAGCACGGTATCATAGTAATCCCCAAGTTCTCATCTGTTAAAAGATTGCAGGAAAATATCAATGTTTTCGACTATGAAGTATCAGAAGAAGAGATGGGCAAATAGATGGATTAAATGAAAGTTTTAGAGTTCGCCACAATCCCGATGCTTGTGATTTTAGCAAACTATAGCATTGCGAGATGCTGGAGCTGAGCGCTGGAAAAATTTTCGAAAAAGAAATGTGCATACAGGAAAAAACGTATGAAAATATGCGCAGAGTTAAAAACAGAGCAAAAAAGACAAGAGTTTATTTAAACTTTTCTATACTGAAAAGACTTTTCGATATGGCGAATATGAATTTTCGCCAACTGGCAGGGCCTATTGTATTTGCTGTTTTTAGCCTCTTTAAATTCAAAATAGCTGTTTTTTTAACTCAAGTGGTTTGTAATCGTTGGATAAAAAATAGCCGTGGCGGTAGAGCCTTGAATATATCATCAACGGCCGGCTTCTTAGGAGTATCTTACCCGTATCGTATGGACGAAGTGGAATGTTGCAGGATTGACTAGTGGGCTTGGGATGAAGTTTCCATCGCACGATATTATTGTTAATGAGAATAATACCGAGGCGGACTATTACCGAAATACTTGATATTAATGCAAAAAAGAATGCGTATGATCTATGTTCTCCATACGAACACGACATAATAATAAATAACACAGCAGTAATATACGAGGGAGAAAGAGCATGTATACATCCAAAAAAAATGTTCAGATATTGATTGCATTGTTGAAAGAGTACGGCATAACCCATTTTGTTCTATCCCCTGGAACCCGAAATGTCCCTTTTGTTTATTCCGTTGAAAATGATCCTTTTTTCACATGCTACTCGGTTGTGGATGAGCGAAGCGCGGCTTTTTTTGCGATGGGCTTGGCTCAGGAATTAAATCGCCCTGTTGGGATATCGTGTACCTCGGCTACCGCTACTGCCAATTATCTTTCAGCTGTAACAGAGGCATTTTATCAGAAAGTCCCTCTTTTGATATTAACGGGGGATAGAGATCCATATCTGCTAGGGCAAATGGAAGATCAGCAGATAAAACAATTTGGTATGTATGCTGATGTGGTGAAAAAGCAGGTTAATCTTCCACTTGTGAGAAATGATGAGGATTTCTGGTATTGTGAGAGGTTGGTAAATGAAGCTCTGTTGGAGCTGGAGCACAGGGGGAAAGGGCCAGTTCATATTAACATTCCGATTGTTTCCCACGAAAAAAGTTTTTCAGAGCCATGCCTACCTACGGTTAAAGCGATAAGAAGAATTGGGCTGTCTAAAAACACTGAATTATGCCGCCGGAAAATAAGCGAACTGAAATCAACGAAAAAAATATTAGTTGTGTGCGGGCAACGCTGGAATTTAAACCCGGAAGAAGAAGTATATATTGAGGAATTCTTTTCTAAGTACAACTGCGTAATTGCGACAGACCACATGTCAAATCTGAATTGCTCGGGCAATCTGAAGCTGTTTCTTGCTGCGGAAACCATTTCAGCGGACAAGCTCGACGAATTAACGCCGGATATCTTAATTTCATTTGGAGGGAACTTTATTGCCAATGGATTTAAAGCCAAATTTCGGTCAAAGAAAGTAAAGCATTGGTTGGTTAACGAGGATGGATCCATTGTTGATGTGTTTAAAAACCTTACAGACATTTATGAGTGCACTTCTTCCGAATTTTTCAAATTCTTTGTAGGCAATGCCGGTGAGGATGCGAAGAATGATATGGGTTATTATGAGCAGTGGAAACAACAAGTGAGCCAGTTGATTTTTCCTGAAATGCCTTTTTCGGCATACTCCGTTATAAAAGAATTTGCTGGCCGTGTTCCGGACAACTCGATTCTTCATTTGAGTATATTGAACAGCATAAGAATTTGTAATTATTTCGATATCCCGAAAAACGTAAAAACATATGCAAATCTGGGTGCTCACGGTATTGATGGAAGCATGTCGACTTTTTTGGGGCAATCGGTCGTTTCGGATAAGTTGTCTTTCCTTGTGGTTGGTGACCTTAGCTTTTTGTATGACATGAACAGTGTCAGAATAAAACATATTAAGAGCAATGTGAGGATATTGCTGGTAAACAATAGGGGCGGGAGTGAGTTTTATATAAACACAGGTAAGAAAAACTCGCCAAACCTGGATTTGCATACGGCTGCTAAACATGATGTGAGAGTTCAAGGATGGGTTGAGTCTTTGGGTTTTAAATATCTGTCTGCAGAAAGTGAAAAAGAATATCTATCTCAGCTTGATGCTTTTTTTGTCAGGGAATCAGAGAGGCCAGTCGTTTTTGAGGTGTTTACGGACACACAAACAGATGCGGACGCGATCCACGCCTTATATAAGGCAAATGCGAAGTCAGGCGCGGAGCTGAGTGTTAAAAACAAGTTGAAGGAAGGCATCAAAGACATATTGGGAGAGTCTGGTGTTAAAAAGATTAGAAAACTTATGGGGGGAGGCAAAGGCGGCGAGAAGTACGCGGATACGTGATTTTTAGCCCGATATGTCTGGCGCGTTCGTTGGCTGGTACGGCAAAAGTGTTTATGCAAGGGGGAATGATAAATGAAGATAGTATCAAAAATAATTCGGTTAATATCCCGTTCCATCCGTACGGCAAAAGCCGTTCGGAAATGCTGGCGGGATGGTGGTGTAGCAACGATCCATGTCGCGCAAATCAATTATGGCGGGATCTTGAAAGGCAAGAGCGTGCTGGTGACCGGCGGGAGTAGTGGAATCGGACTGGCCATTGCGAAAAAATGTTTATCGGAAGGCGCTCAAGTCGTTATTACGGGAAGAAATGCTCAAAAATTGGAAACAGTTGCCGTTGAGATCCATCACCCCTCTTTGAAAACCTTGAATTGGGATGTCAGCGCAGTCGATCAAGCGGAAGAACAGTTGCTAAAAGCAGTGGCATTGGCCGGTGGGAAGCTGGATATTTTAGTGAATAATGCTGGGATTCTTTCTAGAGAAAAATGCTTTTTAGATTTAACTGAAAAAACGTGGGATGACATTTCTGCGGTTAATGCAAAAGGGCTTGTTTTCCTTACTCAGGCGGTGAGTCGGCTTTGGATCAGAGAAAAACAAGGCGGAAAAATTATTAATATTTCATCAATGCGCGGTTTCCTGGGCGTGCTGGATGGACCCTATGGTATGTCGAAGTGGGGATTGGTCGGGCTAACCCGCGGGTTAGGACTTACGTTATTGCCTCACGGGATTATTGTTAATGGTGTCGCTCCTGGAGTGACTGATACAAATATAGCCGGAATAGATGCGAATGACAACGCATACTTCGAGTGGTGCCCTCCAAGCCGGCGGGTCGCTCTCCCTGAAGAGATTGCCGAGTTAACCGTTTTTCTGATGAGTGATGCGGCAAATTATATTGTTGGGCAAACAATTATTTGCGATGGTGGATATACGCTTAAAGTTTAACATTTTCAAGCAGATAGTGAGCAAAGAAATTTCGATATGGAAATGGCAAAAAAGAATGCGAAAAAGAATAAAGCGGCATAAAAAATTAAGAGGTTATTTATGAAAGAAATAAAACTAGGCAGTGGAAAATATTTCTTTACAACAGCTTCGAATAGTTATTTATCGATGCTTTCAAAGAATGCTTTTCTATCTTCTGATCGGTATTCATTGGGATATAATGTTTCGGGTAGGAAGCTACACAGGCATTGCAGCCGCTGCAATCCTAATTTCCAGAGAGGGCATTGCTGAAGTGGGCAATTTTTATTGGGGACAGATGGCAGTGGTGCTGAAAACTTAATTATTCAGATAGGTGGTTGCCGTCGTAAAAAAAATTACCGGGGGCGCTGTTATAGATGATAGTAGGACTTTATTTTCATCGGATCATCTTTATATGAACGGGGCTGAAATATTCAATATTTCACTAAAAGAGTTATTAATAAATAAGGGAATTAATGAAAAAATGACTGTGTTAACAACCGGTTTTGATGTAGGTTATTACTGGGGTGGGTGTGTGCTAAAGGTTTAATTTGAAAGTGAAATATCTAATAAGATGATGTATATCATTAACAAGAAGGATTGTACCGGATGCTGTGCTTGTGTTGACATTTGTGGTCAAAATGCAATTACTCTTAAGATAGACCACGAAGGATTTTGGTATCCAGAGGTAAATAAAAACCTTTGTACTGATTGTGGATTATGCGAGAAAACTTGTCCGGGAATGTATGCAGACAAGGTAAATAAGACCAACAAAGAAATTCCTTTATGTTTTGCCGCTTATCATAAAGAGCAAGATATTCGGTTAGATAGCACCAGCGGGGGCGTATTCTCTGCTTTAGCAAACAAAATGTATGATGTTGGAGGGTATGTTGCCGGAGCTATTTATAATGAAGATTTCTCTGTGCGTCATATCGTATCTAACAGGGGCGAGGATTTGGTAAAAATAAGGGGCTCTAAATATCTCCAGAGTCTTTGTACAGGCCTCTATAAAGAGGTAAAAAAAATCCTTGTCAAGGGGAAAAAGGTATTAGCCTGCGGTAGCCCTTGTCAAATGGCAGCTTTGCATCTTTATCTAGGAAAGGATTACGATAATCTAATTACTTGTGATTTTATTTGCCGGGGCATTAATTCTCCTAAAGTATTCAGAAAACACCTCGATTCACTAGAGCAGCAGTTTAACTCAAAGGTTGTTTATGTAAAAGCAAAGAATAAAGAGTTTGGCTGGCGCAAGCTGACATTTAAAGCTATTTTTGAAAACGGGAAAAAGTATTATGGGGATGGTGAAGTTGATAACTTTACTAGAGGCTATTTGCGATCAGGTATCTATTGCCGTCCATCGTGTTATGAATGTAACTATAAAAAACTTCCTCGCATAGCAGATATTACATTAGCCGATTTTTGGGGTGTAGAAAAGATTGCCCCTTCACTTGACAATGACACGGGGACGTCACTTGTTATGTGTAACTCATCGAAAGGTGCGGCTTACTTCGAGACCATCAAGAATGAAATTATTTATTGCCAAGTGTGTATAGATGATGTTAAACCAGGGAATGCTCATTTGCTAAACTCCTTGCCAGTTCCAGCAATTAATAGAGATGATTTTTTTTCCGATATAGAAAAGATGCCTTATCGCAAGGTAGCGAAAAAGTATTTTCCATACAAAAGGAACCAAATTAGGTCAATGCTAAGCAAAGTAAAGAATATTGCTAGAAAAGCGACAGACTTATTTTATAAAATGGGGCCTCATCCCAAAGTTTGGTACCAGTTCATATGGATAAATTTCCTGCGAAAGAATTCAAGCTGCAACCTATTAAAAGGGCAGGTTATAATCCCTACAACTTATTGCGTTTTTGATATCCATCCCGAGGCAAAATTAAACATTCAAGGCCATTTTTACGTTGGATATAAAAAGGTAAAAGGGTCTAAATTAGAAACAAGAATAAGGCTAGAAAAAGGAACAATACTAGATATTAATGATGATTTTACGTTATATGCAGGCGCCGATATTCAACTTTTCAAAGGAGGAAAACTGATCTTGGAAGGAGGCGTTTGCAATATCAATCTTCAGATAGTTTGTGCAAATTATATATTTATTGGCAAAGGGACCCTTATCGGGCGGGGTGTTGTTATTCGTGACTATGATGCGCATTATATTATTAAAGAAAACTATAAAGTATCAGCTCCAATAAAGATTGGGAATCATTGCTGGATATGTGAAGGGGCTATGATTTCAAAAGGAGTAGAAATTGGTGATGGCTCTGTTGTTGCCGCACGGTCGTTGGTAATCTCAAAAACAAAAGTGCCTCCAAAAACACTGGTAGCTGGTTCTCCTGCTATGTCGATAAATGAGGATATTGAGTGGAAAGTTTAGTCATAAGTAACACAATAAATGAAAAAGATAATTCTTAATAATGGAGTTGAGATACCACCTATTGTTCTTGGAACAGCCCATCCATTATATGACAAAAGACCTCCGCAGTGGGGTGGGCGATTTTTTAACCGGCTAATCCGGGCTTTTTATAATGGAGTATATTATAAATTTCTTGCTTTAAAGTTTTCACTAACCATAGCTAAAGCAATAAAAATGGGATACCGCGCTATTGATACCTCTGCCGCTTACGAAAATGAGAGGTTTATTAAATGGGGCATTAAGCTAAGCGGCATAAAAAGAGAGGATTTGTTTATTACCACAAGAGTAAGCAATCAACAACAATGGGCGGGCAGGATAAAAAACTCTTTGTTGGAATCAATGAGAGCATTAGGGGTAGATTATGTGGATTTGTATATGTTCCACTGGCCCGTAACAGATGTGTTTATCAGTACATGGAAACAGATGGAAGCTATTTATCAGGAAGGACTAGTAAGATGCATTGGCGTTGCAAATTGTCATCAACATCATTTGGAAATGCTTTTAGCAAACGCTTCGGTTGTGCCAGCAGTTAATCAGTTTGAGGTGCACCCATTAATGACTCAGAAAATGCTTATTGCTTATTGTATATCAAAGGGGATTGCGGTGGAAGCATACACCCCGATAGGTCGTAACCACGAGAAACTGGTGCGCCATGATATCTTGAAAAAACTATCTAAAAAATATAATAAATCAATTCCTCAAATTATTTTAAGGTGGGACTATCAAAATGGAATAATACCAATTCCGCGATCTACTAATTTTAAACATCTGGAAGAAAACATTTGTATTTTTGATTTTGAACTTAGTTCTGCGGAAATATCTATGATAGATTCAATCGATGTTAATTTAAGGTTGAGGTATGATCCAGATAATTGTGATTTTAGCAAATTATAGAAAAAATCCGAGGGTAAAAACCAATCAAAAAAGAATGGTAAGAATATTTATTTGGAAGAAGAGTTTTGTCTATGATACAAATTAATAGCAAATAAGATTGCAGCGGCTGCAATGCCCGTGTAGCTTCCTACCCGAAACATTATATCCCAAGTCATTAAGCATCATGATAGTCCTAAATCGTAAAAGAGAGAAGGGGTGCGAACCAAATCCCAAAAACCGGTAATATGCAGGTAAAATCAAAAGCAAAAATATGTTTTGGCTACCCTAGCGTAATAGCTTTTGGAGCCGAAGGACAGTATCCCTGCGGCCCACGATCCCATTATAGTATATTCAATCCCCCGACGGTTTAAAAAATTTTATCATATATATTGTTCCAATATAATTTGTATGGCTATAGACTAGTGATAATACTCAGATGCTCTAATATAATAATTTTATTCGGTGTTTTGAACTAGACAAATCCCAACTTTTAATTTTTTAAAAGTTAGGTTATTACGGAACAAAAAAATACTAGATAAAATGGAGATTATTTTAAAGGAATTATATCTTTAAAAAGCACGGATTTGCTTGTTAAAGGCTATAAATCAGCTATAATAAGAACATAGGAAAACGGTAAGTTTAACTCGGCTTATTATGAGAAGGATCCCGGTTTACTTCGCTTTTCACCAGCCAAAACTAAATTTTAGTAGATTTAGGGACAGCATAGCTTACAAGACTAGAACTTTTTATTGATATTTATGGCAAATACTCTTGGAAAAATAAAAAATATTATTGCAAAATTATGCAAAGTAAGAAGAGGGAAATTATTAACAAAAATCTTAGGCCCTTTACATAAAATAGATCACTGTCTTATTGAGATCGATATCACTTACAAGTGCAATTTAAAATGTTATAATTGCGATAGGTCTTGCAGCCAAGCCCCATCTGACGATAGCATGACTGTTACTCAAATAAGAAAATTTATCAAAGAAAGCATAGAACAAAATAGGAAGTGGAAACGAATTCGCATATTAGGAGGAGAACCTACATTACACCCAGAATTACTTGAGATATTAAATGTTTTTGTTAGGTATAAAAATGATTTTTCTCCCCGGACGAACATTGAGCTTGTTACTAATGGCTTTGGAGAAGAGGTCAATAATGTTTTAGCCAGAGTCCCAAAAGATATAATTGTTAAAAATACGTATAAATTATCTCAAAAACAGCAGTTTGTTAGTTTTAATAACGCACCAATTGATTTTAAGGAATACAGGTATTTAGATTATTCAAACGGCTGTAGGCATCTGGAAAGTTGTGGGATCGGATTGACAAAATACGGTTATTATCCATGCGCACCAGGAGGCGGCATCGACAGGGTTTTTGGACTCGATATCGGCAAAAAAAAGTTGCCATCGCCTAACGATTCTATGAAAGACCAAATGCTGATTTTATGCAAATTTTGCGGATGGGCATTACCTAGCGCAAAGATAGTTACCGAAGAAAAAATGAGCCCTGTTTGGATAGAGGCTTATAAAAAATACAAATGCAAAAAACCAGAGTTGATGCCGTATTAATTTTCAGCTACAAAATGTACAGAGCTTTATGATGTTTTTCCCTTGCTTGCCTCTCGCGCCAGAAACCATTAAAATCAAAATGTTGAAAAAATACGGTTGCTATTTCTTAAGAAGCGGCGTGGTTTATAGAATTAGAAATGAAGGCTAAGAATTTAGCAATTATTACAACTCTCAACCATAATATTGGTGACGATTTTGTCAGGGAAGGCATTCTTTATCTCTTAGAAAAAAAATTCGGCGATATAAAAGTTTTTAATATTCACAAGCATATTCCAATTACTGTTCGAAAAGAATTTGAATGGATTTACTCATCAGGTCTGACGCGCGCAATTGATAAACTTCCCGGAATAAGTGGGCTCTACTTGTCCAAAGTTTTAGACAGCCTTCCAATCATTAGAAATACCGATAAAATTTTAAACGCTGATATTTTAGTCCAAAGCGGTGCACCGGTTTATTGGTGTCATCAGGCGAACCATTGCGCCGATAACGAATGGTATAAACCGTTAATCATTAAACGCTACATGAAAATTAAAAGACACATTCCTTTTTTAGATATTGCAGCTGGCAGTTGCCAGGCATATTTCAGCGATGGATACGAGTTTGTTAATTGTGACCGATGTGCGTCGTATATTCGAGAAATACATAATCTTGCTCAAGTTACAACAATCCGTGATAAACTTGCAAAGAAGATTTTGAACTCATTAGGTTTAGATGCTCCCGTTATACCTTGCCCATCAATTTTTGCCTCTGCCCGTTTTGGAATAGAACCGCAGGAACCGCGATACGTGTGTCTTAACTACATGCGAGGCGGGGGGCATTACGATTTTGATCAAAACATTAATATAAGCTATTGGGAAAGAACATTCTCTACATTTTATAATCTTATCAAAGATAAGTATGATTGTGTTTTTGTCTGCCACAACCAGAGGGAATTGCAAGATGCCAAAAAAATAGATCACCAAGCAAAAATTTTTATTTCTCGAAACCATAAAGAATATCTTCGATTTTATGCACAAGCAAAATGCGGAGTGGTCAATCGGGTACATGCTGCCTTCGCAATTGCAGGTTTTGGCCGCCCCTCCTTTGTTATTGGAAGCGACAGCAGAATTCGAATGGTCGAAGAAATTGGTTTACGTCATGCTTTCGTTTCAGAAGTTGACGCGAAAAAGCTTCTTGCTGAATTCGAACATTTGCTTAAAGAAGGCAAAAAATATCAAGAAGCCATTTTAGGTACTAAAAGGCAAGCATATCAGGATTATATGGCAGCCCTAGAAAAAGTATGAAATAAGCTTATGCTGAAAAGAATTATTAGAACCATCCTTTGCAAGCTTGTTGAGTTTTCTTTATATAGGGTAAAAAGTTTTAAAAAAAAAGATGGAAAAATAAAAAAATTACTCATTGTTCGCATTGACAATATTGGAGACTTCGTTATCTTTTCACCGATGTTAAAATATTACAGAATGCTTTATCCAAATTACCATATAACTCTTCTTGTAAATCGGTTAGCTTTAGAGCTTGCAAAAAGGTTTGATGAAATGAATGCGCTAATAGCATTTGATAGAAGAAAATTTAACAGAGATTTGATATATAAAAGGAGGCTTTTGAAAAAGATAAAAGAAGAGGAATTTGATGTAGTAATCTACCCAACATATTCCAGAGAATCGAACGGTGATTATATAGTCAGATTTTCAGAAGCTGCGGAAAAAATAGGATTTGATGGTGATGTCTGCAACATTACTCTAAAAGAAAAACTGGAAAACGACAAAAATTACACAAAAATCATACCAGCGATCCCGGGCATTATTCTTGAAACTGAAAGAAATAAAGAATTTGTTGAAGCTTTTGGGGCGAAAGTCGACAATGCCATACCGTCTTTTACGCCTTCAGTAGATGACGAAACGGAAACAAAAAAACTTCTTTTTGATAATGGCTTAACAGATGATAAATTATTTATTGTGATTTGTCCTGGAGTCAGCTCCAATAATAGAATGTGGCCTTTAGAAAAGTATGCCCAGGTGGTTGCATGGTTGAGAAAAGAGAAAAATCTCGAAATAGTTATAAGTGGTTCCAATAACGAGCGTTACCTGGCTGAAAAGATTGCAGTTATTGCCAACGTTTCAATCATTGATATTACTGGCAAGACCACCTTAACAGCATTGGCTGCTATATTAAAAAAAAGTATTTTATGTATCGGTAATGACACAGGTATTATTCACCTTGCTGCCGCGGTGGGCACGCCAACTATTTGTATTATGGGAGGAGGGCATTTTGGGAGGTTTTTCCCTTATGGTAACTTAAGCAGAAATAAAATTATTTTTAAAAAGATGGATTGTTTCGGATGCAGCTGGCGATGTATATATCCGAATAAAATAAATATGCCGGTGCCTTGTATATCCCATATTCATGTTGCCGACGCACTAAGAGAGGCTGAAATAGTTTTAAACGAAATAAAAAAAATTAGAAGATGAAAAAATCAACTTCCCAAGAAATCAAAGATTTCATTTCAAAGCCTTTATTTGATGAGAAGATTATCTTAAACCAAGACCCATCCTGGCCTAAAATTTCCATAATTACGTTATCTTACAATCAAGCTGAGTTTTTAGAAAGGACAATACTGAGCGTTCTAAACCAGAATTATCCTAGCCTTGAATACATTATAATAGATGGTGGTTCAAAAGACAGAAGTGTAGAGATAATAAAAAAATATAATAAATATATCACTAGATGGATAAGTGAACCAGACGGAGGTATCGCCGACGCGTTTAATAAGGGTGTCAAATTAGTTTCGGGAGATTGGATAAATTTTATGAATGCCGGTGATTATTTTTTTTCTGATAATACATTGAAGACAATTAGTGCTATTATTGGGAAACTTAATGAAGAATATAAGATAATTTCTGGATTTGCAGTTAGCCAACAATTTAGAATGCCCAAGCAGATTCTTAATAATAATATGCCTATTTTTGAAAAAGCGATGCTGGCGCATCAAGCTACATTTTTTAATAGAACACTTTTTAGAAAATATGGTCTTTTTGATAAAAAATATAAGTTAAGAATGGATTTTGAATTTCTAGTAAGAATTTTAAGAACAGAAAAATTTAAATTTACTGAACAGAATATATGCGTTTATGACCTTCACGGAATTTCTACTAAGTATCCATTTGGAATGATGTTGGAGCAGTTAAAGATAGAGCTGGCTTATTCAAAAAAGTTGACATATATTTTAAAGCTAATTTTCGTTTTTAATTTTTATTGTGCTATACTCTGCCTGAGAGAAATTAAAAGAAAACTATTCAAAACCCCTTAGGATAAAATAAACTGTGCATTCTATTTCTTAATAGTTTATCTCTTTACCATAACCGAAAAATATCTTATACTATTTTTATAGTAGATGGAGCAACTTTAAAATCAAATTAATTTTTGAAAACAATAGAGAATATGTAATACCATACCATAAGATAAATTTTTTCTAGGTTTTTCTATGAATATGTATTTGCGCCCGTCATGCGGTATCTGTCGATATGCAACGATGTCGCGCCTTAGAGACATTATAATAGGAGATTTTTGAGGGATTGCTAAAAAGCAGAAGTTTGAATATGATATAATTGATGGCGTCTCACTAGTTTTAATAAACAGCAAGAAAGGTGAAAATGTTTTCAATTAATACCAGGATAGGTATTTTGGGATTAGGCGAGAATTAGAGGAACAGATTGAATATAATTTGCATCTAATGTTGCCAGTAAAACCAAACAAATACAGGTTATGAAAATAGGCATTCTGACTACAGAGTTATATTTTAATTATGGCGGTATACTACAGGCATTCGCGTTGCAAACTTATTTGAAAAAATATGGGCACGAAGCTTGGCTGATAATCAACAATAGGAGCAGACAGAGCCTAAGTTTTCCTACTATAGCAAGAGCAGTCGCCAAATCTATATTAGGAATAAAAATGCCAACTGCGCGGTTAAATTTCGAAATGGAAGTAATTTGCCAGAATACGGCTTGTTTTGTGCGTAAATATATCAATCCTGTTACATCCACGGTTGAAAATGCAAAAGCCATGAATTGGCTTGATATCTATAATTTTGATGCTTACATAGTAGGTAGCGATCAAGTGTGGCGTAAGGGGTTTACAAAACCGAATAAACCTTCTTTTTTTGAAATCTTCAAAAGTATCCTCTGGACAAGGCCCATGTTTTTAGATTTTGTAAAATCTAATAAAGTAAAAAGAATTGCTTATGCAGCTTCTTTTGGGGTTGATGAATGGGAATATGACTTTAGAATGACAAAAATAATAGCAAATTTATTACGGAAATTCAATGCCGTATCAGTTCGTGAGGATTCTGGTGTCAGGCTTTGTAAAGAGTATTTAGGCGTAGATGCAATCCATCTTATTGACCCGACAATGCTATTATCCGCCTCAGAGTATATGGAGCTTTGCAGAAAGGAAAACACTGCAAAGAGCAAGGGGAATATGATGGTTTATTTGTTGGACGAAACAAGGGGAGAGATAGCCAATGTTATTGCTCAAAAGAAAAAGTTAATACTATTCTCTGTAAATGCAAAAACAAAATCACCCAAAGCTCCTCTTGAAGACAGGGTCTATCCGCCCGTTACGGATTGGATTCGAGGTTTTTTTGATGCCGAATTTATTGTAACTGATTCATTCCATGGGTGTGTCTTTTCTATCATTTTTAACAAACCATTTTTAGCGATAGGGCATGAAATCGGCGGAATGGCGAGATTTCATTCTTTACTCAAAATGTTTGGGTTGGAAGATAGGCTGATTCTCGGCATGGATGAACTGACAGACGACAAGCTTGCGGCGGAAATAAATTTTGACAGAGTAAACCAAATTCTGAAGATAAAACAACAAGAGGCTTCATTTTTTCTACAAAAAGCGCTAAGGTGATTTTATCCAGCAAAACCCAATTATCCATATAAATGAAATATCCAAAAATATCAATAATCATGCCTGTTTACAACAGGGCTTCTTTGGTGCAGGAAACATTAAAATCGATTCAGGATCAATCATATCGGAATTGGGAATCTATTGTTGTCGACGATGATAGCACTGACGATACGTGGAATGTTATTTCATCTTTTGCCGATAATGATAATCGCATAAAAATATTTAAAAAACCCGAGGGAATACTTAAAGGCCCTAGTGCTTCTCGTAACTATGGCTTGTCAAAGGCTAATGGGGATTTTATTCATTTTTTTGATTCGGATGATATCTTGCAATTAAACTTTTATGAAGAAATAGTTTCTTCTTTTGTATCGAATAATGTTGATTCTGTCATAACTCGAATTGCATTTTTTGAAGATTCTATAAAAAATAATTTGCGTTGGATGACCCCACCGCTGATTAGTAAGAATTTTATTGTAGATGTTCTATCAAAACAGATCGTTTCCACCCAAAATGTTCTTTGGCGGAAAAACTTTTTAGAAAGTACTAGAATATTGTTCAATGAAAACGTCAGCGCATTCGAGGATATAGATTTTAATATTAGAAATTTTGTTATCTCTAATAAATTCATTGTAAGAAATGATTTATTTGTGTATATTAGAAAACATAAAGATTCACTAACGTTGAGCGATAAAAATATCATAAAAAGGAATTTGGATTGGCTGTTCGTTTTAGTTAACTTAGTTAAATTTTTGTCTGACAATAATTTTTACAATGTCGCAGTATCGAAATATGCGGCAAGCCAATCAAAAGGTTTGCTTATGAATTTGATAAGAGAAGGTTATATGGACAGGCACATTTATAATTACTGGTTGTTTATGAATAAAGAATTGATGAAAAGTTTCCAACTGTTTAATTTATTTATTTATAATGCAAAGATATTATTAATTGCGTCCTTTTCCTTTTTAAAAAAGATAGTTGAATAATGAAAATAGTTCCGCTGGCAGAAAGTGGTATAATTTGAAAACAAAAAAAATATTCCGGCCCGTCCTTTTATTATTTGATGGTTTTTTCTCGATAGATAACGAAGCATAAATTGGGCACAAACCCGGCGCTAATTAATGATTCTGCATCTTAGGTAGGAAAAGAATTAATGATAGATATGTTGTGATGTATGTTAAAACTCACGAATATTATCCCGGCATATTTTAGTTTAAAAAACAAACGTTCAAGGATTATAAAGGGAGGATAAAATATGAAAGTAGTAATTTTAGCCGGTGGAGTTGGCTCAAGGCTATCCGAGGAAACATATTTAAAACCGAAACCAATGATAGAAATTGGTGACCGGCCGATTTTATGGCACATAATGAAGATTTATTCCCACTATGGTTATAATGATTTTATTATTTGTTTAGGTTACAAGAGCTTTATGATTAAACAATATTTCGCAAATTACTGTTTATACAACTCTGATACTATCATAGATACAGGAAACAATACCGTAAAATTTTGCAATAAAAAAACCGAAGGCTGGAAAGTTACATTAGTAGATACGGGCATCGAAACAATGACTGGAGGTAGGATAAAAAAAATCCAGCCTTACATAGAAAACAAAACCTTTATGCTTACTTATGGCGACGGAGTCGGTAATGTTAATATAGAAAAATTAGTAAAATTTCATAAAGCTAATAAAAAATATGCTACGGTTACAACCGTTCAGCCGTTTGGAAGATTTGGTGTTTTGGAAATAAATTCCAAAGGGCAAGTAACACATTTTCATGAGAAACCAAAGGATGACGCAACATGGATTAATGGCGGATTTTTTGTATTGGAGCCAAAAATATTCGATTACATTGAGGGAGATAATACTCTCTGGGAAGAAAAACCCCTTAAACTTTTGTCTAAAAATGGTAAACTTTGCGCCTATAGGCATAAAAATTTCTGGATGTGTATGGATACCCTAAGAGATAAACAAGAGTTAGAAAAATTATGGAATAGCGGTAATCCGCCTTGGAAAATTTGGGGAAAATAATATGCATGATAAAAGCACTAAAAAGCACAACATACATTTCTGGCAAGGAAGAAAAGTTATTATAACTGGGCATGAAGGGTTTTTAGGTTCTTGGCTTGCCAAAACCTTATTTTACAATGGAGCAAAAATCATTGGCATTGACAAAGTGGTTAATCGCCCGGGGTCTGTCTTGAATGACGTAAGAAAAAATATAATTTCTATTAAGGGAGAGATTACAAATTTATCTTTACTCAAAGGAATTATTAATAGATATAAACCACAGGATATATTTCATGTAGGTGCTGAAGCAATCGTGGGCGAAGCCCTAAAAAATCCGGTACGAGGTTTTAAAACTAATATCGAAGGAACGTGGAACGTTTTAGAAGCTGCGAGGGGCAAGAAATTTATAGAATGTATCATAGTCGCCTCAAGTGACAAAGCCTACGGGATTAAGGATAAGCTTCCATACAGAGAAGATACTTCTTTAGCAGGATGCCATCCTTATGACGTTTCAAAAAGCTGTGCAGATTTATTGGCTTACACTTATTTTTACACCTATAATTTACCTGTTTGTGTAACCCGCTGCGGAAATATCTTTGGCCCGGGAGATTTAAACTTTTCTAGGATTATACCGGAGGCTATTAGATCTGCCATTTTAGGTAAGACTTTAATTATTCGTAGCACCGGAAAATATACACGCGATTACATCTACATTAAAGATATTGTTAAAGGCTATTTACTGCTTGCAGAAAATATTAATAAGCTAAAGCTTTCTGGTGAAGCATTTAATTTTAGTTACGAAAACCCACTTTCAGTTTTAGAGTTGGTAGAAACTATTTATAAATTAGTCGGTAAAAAACCAAAATATAAAATTATAAATCAAGCAAAGCATGAAATACCACATCAATATCTTTCGTCCCAAAAAGCAAGACGAATTCTCAGCTGGAAACCAGCATATAATCTAAGAAGAGCTTTGTTAACGACAATTCAATGGTATAAAGAGGCTTGCCTAGAGAAGAAGATATGAAATTTGTTCAAACTAACCTAAAAGGTGTGTTTATTATTGGATTAGAGAAAAAAGAAGATTCACGAGGTTTTTTTGCCCGCATTTTTTGTCAAAAAGAATTTAGAGAGCATGGTTTAATTTTTTCTATTGCACAATGCAGTCTTTCTTTAAATAAAAACAAAGGAATAATTCGCGGAATACATTATGACAAAAAACCACACGAGCAAGCAAAGCTTGTGATTTGTATAGCAGGCGCAATTTATGACGTGGTCGTTGACTTACGATCAAACTCAGCTACTTTTAAAAAATGGTTTGCTGTAAAAATAAATGGCAAAAATCCCAAAGCAATCTATGTTCCTAAAGGTTGTGCCCACGGATACCAAACATTGACCGGCGATGTTAAAATTTTTTATCAGATGTCAGATTTTTATTTTCCAGAATATTATTCTGGTATACGGTGGGACGACCCAGCCTTTAAGATAAAATGGCCACTATCACCAACGCTGATATCAAAACAAGATTTAGAATGGCAGGATTTTAATGATTAAATTATGAAAAAAGTACTTCTTACTGGAGCAAGCGGTTTTATAGGAAGGCACACCATACCGTTTTTATTAGAAAAGAAGTATGAGGTGCATGCAGTTTATATTGGAAAAAATAAGCCATTTTTTGAAAAAAATAAAAGATTATTCTGGCACAGATGCGATTTATTTTGTTTTCCTAAACAAAAAAAATTATTGTCAGAGGTAAAACCAACACATCTTTTACATCTTGCCTGGGATGTCGCCGATAAACATTACAAAAGTTCTTTTAAAAATATATCATGGGTTCAATTAGGCCTCGAGCTCCTGATAAATTTTGTTAATGTGGGCGGTAAAAGAGCTGTAGGCGTTGGGAGTTGTTATGAGTATGGAACGAGTGGTATACCGTGCGTTGAAGACCTAACTCCGTTAAAACCGAACAGTTTATATGGAGTTTGTAAAAATAACCTACAGCAGATATTTTCTTACTTTTTAAAACAAAACAGGGTAAGTAATGCTTGGGGGAGAATATTTTATCTTTACGGAGATTATCAAAACGAACGGCAGTTAGTTTCCAACGCGATAGCAAATTTATTAAGAAACAGATACTTTAGATGTAGGAACGGCGAACAAATCAAAGATTATCTTTATGTAGAAGATGCAGCTTCGGCCTTGGTGAATTTATTGGATAGTAATGTAGAGGGTCCGGTAAATATTGCCTCCGGCAAACCTACAGTTATCAAAAATATTATTTTTTTAATAGCCGATTTATTGCGCAAAAGAAATTTAGTTGAAATTGGTAATGACTCTTTAATAAGCGAACCATTTTTTTCCGTTGCTAATACCAAGAAACTTAACGAAGTAGTTGGCTGGAAACCTAAGTTTAAACTGGAAGACGGCATTAAAAAAACTATTGAGTGGTGGCAAGAATAACTTTAAACGCGCGATGAATAATTTATTACCTAAAAGAAAAAATATCTTTAAAAAAATTAAAGACTTGTATAAAAAGGGACATAAAAAAGAAATATTTATACCTTTAAAATCAAAAATCAATTACGCTGGCCGCGTATATAATGAAAAAGAATTAGTTAACCTCGTTGATGCTTCTTTAGACTTTTGGCTCACCGCCGGAAGATATACCGAAGAATTTGAAAAAAAATTAGCCGCTTTTATTGGAGTTAAATACGCATCGTTTGTTAATTCAGGTTCATCTGCGAATTTAGTAGCTATCACAGCGCTAACTTCACCTTCTCTCGGTCAAAGAAGGCTAAAGCCCTGCGATGAAATTATAACAACTGCTTTAGCATTTCCCACAACTGTTGCTCCGATTATCCAAAATAGAATGGTACCCGTTTTTGTAGATGTTGATTTAGGTACATATAACATAAATATAATAAGGTTAAAGAAAGCCATTTCTAGAAAAACTAAAGCCATTTTTCTCGCACACACTTTAGGCAACCCTTTTTGCGTAGAAGAGGTAAAAAAGATTTGTAGGGAAAATAGATTATGGTTAATTGAAGATAACTGTGATGCTTTGGGTTCGGAGTATAAGGGTAAGAAAACCGGTTCATTTGGAGACATCGCTACGTGCTCATTTTATCCCGCCCATCATATAACTACCGGAGAAGGCGGAGCAGTTTTAACAAACGATTTTTTATTGAATAAAATAATAAATTCGTTTCGCGATTGGGGCAGAGATTGTTGGTGTAAGACAGGCATGGATAACACTTGTGGCAGGAGATTTTCTGGAAAACACGGCGCTTTACCAAAAGGATACGATCACAAATATGTTTATTCGCATTTAGGTTATAATTTAAAAGCCACAGAAATGCAAGCTGCAATCGGAGTAGCCCAGTTAGATAAATTAGCGGATTTCATAAACAAGAGAAGAGAAAACCATAAATATCTTTATAGCAATCTAAAAGATTTATCCGATAGGATTATCTTGCCAGTTGCTACCAAGTATAGCAGTCCCAGTTGGTTTGGTTTTGTAATAACATTAAAAGGAAATCAGATAAAAACAAGAAACGACATAGTGTTTGCTTTAGAAAAAACCAATATTCAAACTAGGTTGCTTTTTGCGGGGAACATCATAAAACAACCGTGTTTTCTGCAGCTTAAAAAGGGATACGATTATAAAATTAAAGGTACTTTAAAAAATACCGATAAAGCGATGAATGATGGATTTTGGGTAGGGGTATATCCCGGGATAACAGAAGAGAAAATTAAATATATGCTTGATAAAATAAAGCTGGCTTTGGGAAAATATTTACAAACATGAAATACTTCATTACCGGCGGCTGTGGTTTTTTAGGAAGTAATCTTTGCGCAGAAGTATTAAAAAGAAAAGAAGAGTTAATTGTATTTGATAATCTTTCAAGAATAGGCGCAAAAGAAAATCTAAAATGGCTTAAAAAGCAAGGGCGTTTTAAATTTTTTCAATCCGATATAAGAAAAACCAGGGCTGTTGAAACCGTAATAAAGAATACTAAACCCGAAGTGATTTTTCATCTGGCCGCTCAGGTGGCCATGACTACATCTATAGATAATCCAAGATTGGATTTTGAAACAAATGCTTTAGGCACGCTCAACTTATTAGAAGCAATAAGAAAGCATTCTCCTCAAAGCATAACAGTTTACTCTTCAACTAATAAAGTTTATGGGGATTTGGAGCGATTTCATTATATAGAAAAAGATACAAGATATGTTTGTAAGGAATATCCCGATGGTTTTAATGAAAACATACCTTTAAATTTTCATTCTCCTTATGGCTGTTCAAAAGGCGTGGCCGATCAGTATATGCTTGATTATTGTCGAATGTTCAATGCCAGAACAGTTGTTTTCAGGCATTCTTCTATATACGGGGGCCGGCAATTTTCTGCTTATAATCAAGGGTGGATTGGCTGGTTTTGCCAAAAAGCAATCGAAACAAAAAAAGGTATTTTAAAAGAACCTTTTACGATATCCGGGAATGGGAAACAAGTTAGAGATATCCTCTATGTCGACGATGCAATAAAACTATATTTTTGCGCTGCCGAAAATATTGCAAAAATAAAAGGACAGGTATTTAATATAGGTGGTGGAATAAAAAATAGCCTTTCGTTAATAGAGTTATTTACTAGCTTAGAAAGTTTATTAGGTATAAGATTAGATTATGCTAAACTGCCGATGCGGTTAAGCGATCAGAAAGTATTTGTGGCAGATATAAATAAAATAACAACTATGCTTGGTTGGCATCCAAAAATTGATAAAATAGAAGGTTTAAAGAAAATGCTCAGATGGATAATGGAAGAGAGAGGATGAGCCATTTATTCTGGCACTGCTTTCCTAAAAAAGAGGATTATCAATAACGAGATACATTTCATATGTTAAAATGCGATGATCAGTATAAAAATACAAAAATATATTAGACTCCAGCACAAAAAGATGTAAAACAAGCAAAACTTGGGGTACCAGAATGCCGGAGCCGTAAGGTTTAGAACTTTACATTATTGTATGGTAAAGTAGAGGAATGGAACCTCTTGGATACGTATAGGGCATGTTTTATCAATGTCATCACCATAAAGGATCTTTTCATAAATAAACTACCACGGATGTGAACCAATATTAATTTTTATTTATAGAGAAGCAATTTGCAGGGAAGATAGTCATTTTTTAAAAAGAAAATGAAACTTGGAAAATATTTTATTGTAAATAACTATAAACGCGCCGGTAAAGTTTTATCCTTCTGTGTTTTCCGCGTGAAAGTAATCATACTTAATAATATAATAGTTTATTGGCGAGACAAGGGCGTAAGTTTATTATATATTAATATTGCGAAAAATAATTACGATGCCTTTAAATGTATCTTTTCTAAAAAGAATAAACCAAAAATAATTTTCTTTGAAAGCAAACATTTAAACAAAACGGGCCTCAATGAATGTAAAAATTATCTAAAGAAAAGTAAATATGCCATTGTGGAAATTGATGATATGTTTGCTTTTTCGGGCTTACCCTTTGGGAGTTTCATTAAATTTGTATTTAGTTCTTACCTGCGAACGTGGTGGCGTAAGTGTTTTTCGCCGCGAACGGTGCGTATAGAGAATAATGGGAAGATCTTTTTAGAACGAAAAGAAGTCTTTTATCCAAAAAATGTATATCTGCAACCAATTGATTCAAACCGGAAAATGGCTCATAGAGATATTAGGCCGGAAAGAGTAATAATTACAACAGCATATAATTATCGTTTTAAATATATAGGAGACATTTGTGCTTCACTGACAAGGCAATATTGCACACAACTCAATATTGATTATATTATATTCGAAACGGAAAACCTGACATCGCGTCCATATCCATGGAATAAACTTTTATTTATAAATTATATCCTACTTAGGTATTTAAAATCTAGTGATAATAGTTGGGTTATGTGGCTCGATGCAGATGTTATTATCATCAATAACAGTTTTAATTTAATCGAACAGGTTATAAAGAAAGCCCCGGCTCAAGCAGAATTGATTATCACCAAGGATGTATATGCGATTAATACAGGCGTTATGCTCTTGAGAAACTCAGATTTTATTAGAAAATTATTAAAAAAATGGTGGTCAATGGAAGAATATCTAACAAACTGTTGGTGGGAGAACGCAGCGCTTATTGACTTGATAAACAGGAATTGGGGAAATATAAAAGATAAGATTTATTTTGTGGACCAGAATATTTTAAACGCGTATACTTATGGGTCATACGGAATTAACTTTCCAGAAGGTGAATTAAACTCAGAATCGTTTATTTATCATGTTCCGGGATTACCGAGGTTTAAAAGGATAATACAAATTCAGAAAATTTTGGCGAAAAAACACTCTTGTTTAAATAAGAGCGAACCCATATGAATTGATTCATAAAAACAGAATACGACTCTCATCTTGAGAAACACTTAAGGGGGAAAATGGAAAGTATTAAGGATATAAAAAAGCTACCGAAATTTATCAAAATAATAGATTTCTTAAAAAAGACAGAAATAAACACCACTCATTTTGTTATCGCAGCCTTAATATCTTTAGCTGCAGCTTTTTTTGAGATGGTAAGTGTTGGCGCCCTAGTTCCTTTGGTTAAAGGTGTGATAACAATGGATTTTAAGTTTGTTATGGATTTGCCAATCTTTAAAAACATTATAGCTAAAAGCCCATGGCCATTTATATTTTCTAATGTTAATCTATTTATCCTGCTCGTAGGGATTATTTTTATAACAGCAATACTGAAGAATGTTTTTCAATATTTCTCAATCATTTTAGTTTCTCGCCAATTGAGAAGAATCGCTAATTCTATGAGAAAGATGGTTTTCGGACGGTATCTCATCTTCGGAAAGCTATATTTTGATCGAAATAATATAGGGCATCTACAGAGCGTGCTCATTAATTCTATTCGTTATACAATAGAACAATTAAGGCTAGTGTCGGGCTTGCTAAGTTATTGTTTTATGTTTATCGCATACCTGTTTGTTATGTTTATTATAGACTGGAGATTATCTCTTTTTGTAATTTGTATTTTTCCTTTTTTTAACAAAGCTTCGCATCGGTTCATCAAGAGGATTAAAAAAGCTTCCCTGGATGGTAGTTTGTCATACGAAAAATTAAGCAATAGGATACATAATATACTATCTTGCATGCCGTTAGTTAAAATTTATGCAAGGGAGGAAGAAGAATATAATAATTTTTCATCGTTAAGCGGTCAGATAGAAAATATAGAGTATGATATGGACAAAAAAATCTATCTAATCCCACCAGTACAAGAAATAGTTACTCTTATGGCAGTGCTGTTGGTGGCTGCAATTATGTCTTTTATGGTAGTAAAGAAAAGGACAGGCGATATAGCAGGGTTTTTAGTATTTTTTTACTTATTAAAAATGTCATCAAAAACATTAAGCATAATTAATGCTTGCTGGGGAAGTTTTGCAACAACAGTAGGCCCAATCAAGGCCATTGCCGGTGTTCTGTCGGATGAAGAAAAATTCTTAATTCCCGAAGGTAAACAGGAATTTCTTGGGTTAAAGGAAAAAATAAGATTTAATCATCTGAATTTTTCCTATCTTAAGGAACGCCAAGTACTTAAGGACATCAATTTTTCTGTGGAAAAAAGAAAAATGACAGCTATTGTTGGGCCAACCGGTTCGGGTAAAACGACTCTGATTAATCTAATTTTACGTTTTTACGACTGCCCTCCTGCCTCAATTTTTATGGATGGAATAGATATAAGAGACTTTTCTTTTAAGTCTCTAATGAGCCATATTGCACTAGTTAGCCAAGACACCCTCCTTTTTAATGATACTTTTCGGAATAATATTACCTATGGCCTAGAGAATGTATCAGAGGATAGACTGATTGATGTGATACAAAAAGCCAGGATATATGACTATATTATAACGTTGCCGCAGGGGCTTGAAACTTATATAGGCGATAAAGGCGTTAAGCTATCGGGCGGGGAAAAGCAGCGGGTCGCGATTGCCCGTGCCTTGCTTAAAGGCTGTGAAATATTGATTCTAGATGAAGCAACCAGTTCGCTTGATTCAAGAACCGAAAGGTTAATACAAGAAGCCATTGACGAAGTCGTCAAAGATAGGACCGCAATAGTAATCGCCCATCGCCTTTCAACAATCAAGAATTCCGATAAAATTGTGGTTATAGAAAATGGGAGGTTTATAGAAGAAGGTTCACTGAATGAGCTTTTGGATAAACGGGGTACGTTTTATGAATATTGGCAGGAGCAGAAGTTTTATTGATAAAAATAAACCATCTCAGAGGAAATAAAATGAGTGCTATATATTAAGAGAGGTTTTCTGAATGAGTTTATTGCTATCTATTTGTATTCCAACTTATAATCGTGCTGATTTTTTAAAAAGAACGCTATATTATTTACTTGAGCAGATAGATTTTGAAATAACTGAAATAATAATTTCTGATAATGCAAGCAGCGATAATACAGAAGAAGTTATAAAAGAATATACGGAACACTACCCTTGTATTAAATATAACAGGAATGAAAAGAATATTGGTCTTGACGACAACGCGATAAAATGTATCAAACTCGCATCTGGAGAATATGTCTGGTTTTGTTCCGATGATGATTTACCATTGTTCGGTACTTTCAAAGAAATACAATCGGCGATTTCATCTTACTCTCCAAAGTTTATTTTTTTAAACTTTGGTTGTTTTTTGGACAACGAAAAACCCGATAATTTTTACAAGCATCCTTATAAACCGGCTTATGATAAAAAGAATATCGTATATTATGATGGCGAAAAAATGCTGCGCGATTTAGAACCAACGCATTTTTCAGCCTTGATTTTTAAAAGAGAGCTTGCTTTAAAATATATTCCTGTAGTAGAAGATTATGGGAAGCAAAACTTTCAAGAAACCCGCATAGTTTATGCGCTTACGCATCACCTCATTTTAACTAACAAAGGGCCGTTTATCTTCATTGGAAGATTATGCCTCGCTGTGAGATATATTCTTGCGCATCAATGTCGATACAAAATTTTAAATGCATATATAATTGACTTTGCTCGTCACTACCAGATTTTAAGGAAAAAAGGCCTGATCAACAAACGCACGGAATCATTATTAGTAAACCGTAATATTAAGAAATTGCCCAAAATTATTTTGTCACTTAAATGCAGGGAGGATTTTAATTTCGATACAGAATTAATAAAATCAATAATCAAAACCTACAAAAGATACCCTTTATTTTTTATTTTTATTTATCCTTTTTTTCTTTTACCCATACTCGTTTTGCCAAGAAAAGCATTAATTGTTCCCTATCGCATAGGATATAAAATATATCATAATTTTTTGAGAACGGATTATTAATATTTGCCGTAAGGATATAAGAGATATTTGTTTTTATTTTCCGGCAGAAGATACTGAATTTACTCTACAGATTCTGAAATAAAATTTATATGATGAAAGTTATGATTGTTGACCACAATGCTGTTTTTGCTTCATACCGCCAAAAGTATAAAGAATTGTCACAATTCCCCGATATTGATATCACTGTGATTGCCCCCAAATATTTAGATATGTATTCAAAAAGATATGTTTTCCAAGAAATAACCAACAGCGAGAAATCCAATATCATTACTATTAATCCAATTCCAATAGGGAAATTTCAACATCATCGGGGATTATTAAACCCTATAGAGCTCATAAAATATTTTAAAACACTAAAGCCAGAGATAGTTCTTATAGATGCTGAACCAGAGTGTTGGTTTACGGCAGAAACAATATTTCTTAAAAAAATATTTTCTCGTTCTTCAAGAATAGTTTTGACTACATGGATGAATATAAACCTTTTTAGGAATGGGTTCCCCTATAAAATGAGTTTTATCTATGATTTTAATTACAAATATTCATTAAAAAATAGTAGCGGGATTTTATGTTACACCTCTGAGGGTGGGGAGCAATTACGCATTAATAACTTTAAAGGGAGAGTAGCGAAGATAAATTGGGGGGTAGATTTAGATAAATTTAAAAAGATAGATGTCTCTGATTTTAAGAATAATCTGAATCTTAAAGGTTTTACCATAGGGTATTGCGGACGACTCGTAAAAGAGAAAGGGATATTAAATTTGGTTCAAGCAGTTAGTGAATTAAATAGAAAAGATATCAATTTATTGATTATTGGTAGAGGCCCGCTTAGTGGAGAAATACTTGAATTTTCGCATAAACTAAAAATAGATGTTAAGATATTAAATGCCGTTGATAATAATTTAATGCCATATTATTATAATTGTATGGATCTTTTTGTTTTACCATCTCTCACAACAAAATATTGGATGGAACAGTTCGGAAGGGTTATTATAGAAGCTATGGCATGCGAGGTACCTGTCATTGGTTCTTCTTCAGGGGAAATACCAAATGTTATAGAAGATTGCGGTTTGATATTCAAAGAAGGCAACTGCAACGACTTAGCGGAGAAAATAAAGTTTTTTATGGTAAATTTAGAAGAACGGAAAAAATATATAGCTAAAGCAAAACAGCGCATAGAGAAATATTTTTCTTGGAAGACAATAGCTGGTCAAATATACGATTTTTTAAAAAAATAATACAGAAAAAAGCCTTTATTGTTTATTCTCCCAGGCTGAAATATAAATAAGAGAAAAGTTGGTTTTCCGTCAAACTGTTTGTTCCAGAAATTTAAAAATTATTAAGATTAATTTATGCTACGCATTGGCATAGAAGCAAATTCATATTTTAAAGATACGGCAGGTACTGGCACTTATGTCAGAAATATTGTTGCCAATCTCCAAGAAGAAATTGAACAAAGCCACGGGGCAGAAATATTCCTTTTTACCAGCGCAAAGAAGAAAAGAATTATTTTGGGAGATAGCAAAAACATATTTATCATATTGTTAAATTGGATAAGGACTATTTTTTGGGTACAAATATCTTTACCGATTTTATTGAAAAAAGATAAAATAAATATTTTATTCTGCCCCGGATACTTATGCCCAATATTTTCTCCATGCCCGGTTATTTTTACTATTCATGATGCAACTTTCGTTAGGTATCCAGAAACAGTCCAGATTTTTTTTTTAATTTATTTAAAACTCACTATACCCATAATAAAAAGATTGGCAACGGTGATTTTAACCGTTTCTAATTTTTCTAAAGAAGAAATTTCAAGATTATTAAAAATAAGCCCGAAAAAAATCAAAGCTGTTTACAATGGCTGTAATAGGGGAATATTTAGAGTAATTAACGATATTGATAAAATCAATTGGATTAAAATTAAATACAATATACTCCCTAAATTTATTTTAAATGTGGGGACTATAGAGCCAAGAAAGAATCTTATTAGGCTGATTTCCGCTTTTAATATACTTAAAAAAGAGAAACTTATTGAACACAAATTAGTTTTATGCGGTCCGAAAGGATGGTGTTATGATGAAGTTCTTCAAAAAGTTAAGGATTTAAATTTGCTGCAAGAAGTAGTATTTATTGGTTATGTTTCGGAGAAAGAACTGCCCCTTTTTTACAATGCGGCTGATATTTTTGTATACCCATCTATTTACGAAGGTTTTGGTTTGCCTGTGGTAGAAGCTATGGCTTGCGCTTGTCCTGTAGTAACATCAAATATTTCTTCCCTACCAGAGATAACGGGGAACGCAGCTTTACTAGTTAACCCCTTTTCTGTCGAGGAGATAGCCAGAGGTATGTATGAAGTTTTATCAAATGATAATCTGAGATTAGAACTTAAGCAAAAAGGACTTAATCGCGCAGAGATGTTTTTATGGAGAAAAGCAGCAAAAGAAACATTAGGAGTTTTTAAGGAAGTCTACATGAAGACAAAAATGAAAGGAGAGGCATGAGACTATTATTTCTGGTCCCGCCAGTTGATTTTAACCCGAAAGGCATTCCAGATCGGACCTATGGTTGCAATTATGGTTTTGGCTATACCCCCCCAGTACATTTGTTAAGTCAGGCAACTGTAGCACAGCAATTAGGCCATGAAGTCAGGCTTATGGATTGTAGGGCTGAGAATATAAATACAGACGCATTCTTAAACTTCATTAGAACAAACGCTTTTGACTGGGTTTATTTTTTTACAGTCTATTTGTCCAATGAAGATGATCTAAAGGCAGCTAAAATGATAGGGGAGTTTTATCCCGAAACAAAATTTGTCTTTGCTGGAACTTCACCCACATGGAAACCAGAGATGTTTTTATATGATTTAAGATATGTAGTCATTCGCGGTGAGCCAGAGGGAACTATCCAAGAACTTTTTTCTACTAAAAATCCAGATTTTCAGAATATTTGTGGAATTTCATACTTGAAAAATGGAGAGGTGCATCATAATAAAGCGAGAGGTTTCGTTAATTTAGATACTTTGCCACTACCCGATCGAAGGTTATATAAAGGATTATATAGAATCAATCGACTAAATGTTTTTCCGATAACAAATATGTGCGTGTCGCGCGGATGTGCTTTTCGATGTAAATTTTGTGCACCGAACGCAATTGATCAGGCAATCGAAATAGAATATAAGAAAGGACAAGTTAAATACACAAACAGGCCGCCGCTTCGTCTACGTTCAGTAGAACATGTGATTGAGGAATTTAAAGATATCGCTAAATTGGGCTATAAAGGGGTTGAGATATGTGATAATCAATTTATTTGGGGCAAAGAAAGAACATTGGAAATTTGCCAAGGGATAAAAGGTTTAGGATTGCAATGGATTTGTCTTGCGAGGGCAGCGGCAATGCATGATAAGGAAATACTTAAAGCAATGCGAGAAGCAGGTTGTCAATTGGTGTATATGGGGACCGAATCTTTTAGACAGGCGATTCTCGATGATATTCGTAAGGAAATGAAAGCGGAAGATATTAAGATTGCTGTCAATGCATTGAGAGAATGCGGTATAGAGCCAGAGATATCGGTAATTATGGGGGCATCGCCTTTGGAAACTAAAGAGGATATAGCATATTCGCTTAGGGAAGCAAACAAGCTAAACACTCGATTCACCCATTTTGGTATCATATTACCTTTTCCAAATACAGAATATTATGATATTGTGAAAGCTAACAGATGGTTCACTACGCCCACCAACGATTTCATGCCTGTTGATAATTCAAGGGAGGCAATAATTTCCCTGCCAAATGTTAGTGGAGAGGAAATGAAGAAATTTTTGAAAAAGGCTTATTTTTATCAATATTGTCGCCCCCAAAAGATTATTCGACAGATATTGAAAATACGTTCAGCGGGAGATTGCTTGCATAAGGCGACAACGTTCTTGAAATTTCTGAAGATGTTAATGAGTAAATCATGAAAATAGCCTTTGTGGGATTAAAAGGTATACCAGCAAAATACGGTGGCATTGAGCATCATGTAGAGAATCTAAGCAGGAGATTAGCAGAACAGGGGCATGAAGTAACGGTCTTCTGTCGAAATGATTATACATTATCAAAAGAAAGATTAGGAAGAGTAAAATTAATTCGCCTTCCAAGGTTCCCCTTTAGATATCTAGAAACAATAAGTCATTCTCTTATTTCATTTGTGATGGCTCAATTTGACAATTTTGATATAATACATTTACACAATTTGGGGATACAATGGCTTGCAATAATGTCCCCCTTGATTAAACCTATAGTGATTTGTACACTTCACGCTCCATCTTGGGAAGAAACACAATGGGGAAGCCTTGGGAGAATTTATCTCCGATTATGTTTAAAAGTCTCTGCTGCTTTAGCAGACGGATTTATTGCTGTATCTACGCCCCTCGCCCTAGAAGTTAAACGCGTTACAGGTCGTCAACCCTACATTATCCCAAATGGCGTGGGTTTACCTGACCCAGGTGGGCAAGATATATGTGAACGATACGGTTTACAAGCCGGTTTTTATATATTAACTGTAGGTAGAATTATACCAGATCGCGCGATAGAGATACTTCTAAAAGCAGTAAAATGTTTGCCGGAGAAACTGAAAGTAGCTGTTGTGGGGGATTCAAAACAGCACCTTAGTTATATCCAACAGCTTAAAGAGATTGGGAAAGACAGAGCCGTTTTTGCAGGATATGTTTTTGGTCAAGAATTAGCCACTCTATACGCTAATGCTGCTCTATATGTTCATCCATCGCGCGTAGAGGGTCAGAGTATAGCGTTATTAGAAGCTATGTGGTTTGGTCGATGTGTTATAGCTAGCAATATCCCAGCTAATGTTGAAATATTACAGAATTGTAAAATAGGAGAAGATTATACTATTGGTTTTACGTTCAAAGTTGATGATGTAAATGATTTAAGCCAGCGGCTAAAATATCTCGTAGAACGGCAGGATATAGTAAAAAAAGTGGGGCTTAATGCTGCGAGAGCAGTGCGCAACTTGCATAATTGGGATAAGATTACTAAAGAAACAATTAAAGTATATAAAGAGATCCAAAAGGAAAAGAAGAAAAGAATTTACTTAAATCCAGAGTAAACAGTGATCAATATATTAAATAGATACATGCCCATCAAAAAATTTTTGGAGTATGTAAAATTAGAATAATTTTTTGTTGGATATTTATTAATATGATTGAAATAGATAACCCAGTTAATAAAAAAATAGCATTAGTCCTTGATTGCATCGGTAAAATTATATTTTATTCTGGAAGATTTTTAGGTTTGTGGGATATAAAAAAAAATGAGTTAACCAAAATCAATCCACAAAAGATTCTTGTTATAGAAGAAGAACCGTTAGGCGATGTAATTATATCAATACCAATCTTCGCTGCATTAAAATATAAATTTCCTTCCGCTCGTATGTCGGTTTTGGTAAGCTCGATTGGCAGTGAAATTTTAAAGAACAATCCTTATATTGACGAAATTATAGTTGAGAGTTGTCCTTGGGTATATTCTAAACAGATAAATTTCTCGCAAGCAATTAATTGTTTTCGATATTTGAAACATTACCAAGAGATATCTAAGCTATTAAAATCAAAAAATTTTGATCTGGGAATTGATTTGAGAGGGGACATCCGTAATATTATATTCTTTCTTTTTTTACCAAAGGTAAAATATACTTTAAGTTACGATAGAACAGGAGGAGCATATTTATTAAGCAAACCGGTGTTTTTTGATGCATCTTTGCATATTATACAAAGAAAAATTAATTTACTCAAACAAATCGGTATTGAGAAAATTGATAAGAAAATTCAAATATATTATTGTCGTGAAGACATTAAGAAAGCTGAAGAGGTTTTCGAATCTTATGGCCTAAGAAAGAACGATTTTTTCGCTATCATTCACCCTGGCGCAAGTCAAAATAAGAGATTATGGTCACTAAACCGATATGCCAAGGTGGCCGATTTTATAAAAAACAAATATGCATGGTATATTATATTGACTGGGAGCAAAGAAGAAGCCCCCTTAACAGAGAAAATTGTTAAACTAATGCAAAACAATAAAGTTATAAATCTTTGCGGTAGGTTAAATATTAGCGAGCTTTCTATATTGCTAGGAAAAGCCAGTTTACTTGTTTGTCCAGATACAAGCATAATGCATCTTGCTTGTATTTCTTCTGTGCCTACCGTTGCAATCTTCGGGCCTGCCGATCCCGATATTACAGGCCCTTGTCAAAAAAATGTCTATATTGTAAAAAAAGATTATTTTTGTAAACGCCCTTGCTCTTTGTCTCATTGCAAACATACAAAAAATGGTATAAGCGCTTGCATGGATATAATTAGCATCGAAGAAGTAACAAATGCTATAGATTTTTTGTTAACGAAGATAGAAAGAGCATAGAATATTCTCTTTGTTGATGGGGGCATTATGAATCTATCCGTTGAAAGAGGGAAAGGCCAAAAATGATTCTTAATAGAAGGATTAAGATATTGTATTCTTGGCTGTTTGAAGACCGCTATAATATCACAATAAGAGAGTTATTTAATTTTCTTAAAAAACCACAGGTTAAAACCACAGGTCGCAATTTTATAAAGAATATTACTTATTTAGAAGATTTTATAGAAATATCTTTTAAGTCGATACAAGATAAATTATATTTGCCTTGCGAATATAATTTAAATGATTTATATCAAGTCTGTGCTGAAACTTTTGATATAAGTGACTGGCATAATTACGAATATGGACCTACCCAGATTAGTAAAGACGATATTGTGGTTGATGCTGGTTCCGCCGAAGGATTGTTTTCTCTTTCAATAGTCAATAGGTGTAAAAATATTTTTATTATTGAGTCTAACAAATTTTTTCTCCGTGCTTTAGAAAAAACTTTTAAGACCTTTATTCCGAGGAAAATAGAATTATTTAATACTGCGATAGGAGATAAAGATGCCTTTGCAGAAACAACCGGAAACAGAATTAATAATAGTGTTGTCGAATCAATAAAAGGGGACGTGAAAGTAACTACTCTCGATAATTTATTGAAAGATAAAGGTAGAATAACTTACATAAAAGCTGATTTAGAGGGCTGGGAAATGAAAATGTTAATTGGTGCTAAGGGTATCATTTCAAAATATAAACCTAAAATGGTAATTGCTGCATATCATCGAGACAATGAATATAAAGAGATGATAAGTTTCATAAGGCAGATTGTTCCAGAATATAGGTATCAACTTAGAGGAATTACACAGTATTCCAGAAGGCCTGTTTTGATTCAGTTATGGGTTTGAGATTCTTTATTAAATGTAATTTCAGACCGATTATCCCCGGACTTTAGCCCGTGGAGATTCATTTCAAAATAAGAAAATGAAAATTTTAATATACATTTTAGTTTTTTTAGTTATTGGGTCTTTAATTATCTATTTTATCAACGATAAGGAGACTTCGGCAGTTTTATGGGTAATCGTTAGTTTACTGAGCATAAGTTTATTTATTAGCCTACCGGCGGAATTTTTTTTATATCTTTTTATATTTTCTCTATTCTTGGATACTTTTGTTTGGGAATTTTCAAATTTTCGCATTAGACCAAGCCAAATTATGGGCTTGCTTTTATTTTTTAAATGGTTATTTAGCATAAAATATAAGCACATAATTTTTAGTAATCGTTTATTTTTACCGTTATCACTTTTTATCATCATTAGTTTAATTTCTACTATATTTAATTCAACCAATGTTTCCCGTAGTTTGCAGACAACTCTTATTTCTGTTGTGATTTTTTGCCCTATTTTCGCCGTGATGGGCCTATTAAATAGCAGGGAAATTTATGAACGTATCTTAAAATATTATATTTGGTTAGGGATAATTTCGGCAATATATGGGGTGATTGCTTATATTTTATTCATTATGCTCAATATTAATATAGGTGGAATCAGTACAGATTTGGGTGGGCGGATAGTCGGTATGCAACATGAAGCGGGTGACTATTTCGGTTTACAGATGATGTTTTTTACGATTATTATACTTAATCATTTGTATATTCGTTCCACCTTTCTTTCAGTAAAAAAGAAATATTTATTTCTTCTTATATTTATTGTGGCAATGTTATTATCTTTCAAAAGGTCAGCTTTTCTGGGTATAGTTATTTCGTTATGTTTCAGCTGGTTTATTTTATCTATTCAGAATAAAACTGTGGTTTTTGTGCGGAGATCCATGGGATTAGTAATCGGCGGTTTTATTTTTGTTGCACTATTCAATGCATTGATAACCAAAGACATAGATCAATATAGTGGTATAAAGGAAATGTTAACTCAGCGTTATTCTAAAGATATAAATTTTCAAACAGAAACTATGCAGGCGCGTATGACTACTTGGGATTATGGTTTTCGAGCGTGGAGGGAACACCCCTTGATAGGGAGTAGCCCAAGTACCGCTGAAGGAGAATTTTGGGTAACTAATATTTTTATACGCTCATTAGCTGATATAGGAATTTTAGGCTTAATTTCCATAATATTACTGTTAGTAAGAATTTTTTCGTTAGGTTTTAGAGCAATACGGTTCTCTGGAAATACTGCACTGAGCCTTAATGCTCACGTAGTCGGTATGTTTTCTGCCTTTGTAGTCTCTATTTTTATTAATACAGTAGACGACCAATTTTTAGTAAATATGTTTTGGTTCCATATTAGTTTTATTATGGCAACATTTAATTTAGCCATACAAAATTGGAAAATAACGCAAAGAACAAATATTGTAAATTTATAACATAATCAATTTAGCTAAATTTGCGCTGGGGAACCCAAAAACTTTAGTTGTTTCCTTAAAACATTTGATTAAAAATAAAGAAGAAAGTGTTGCAGGTAAATAAGATAATTAAATCATTTGTCAACCATTTCTATAGACCCTTTTCGCCGATTGAAGTTATATTGTATTTGACAAATAATTGTAATCTCAAATGTAAATTTTGTGATATCGGAATCTCAAATATTAAAAACGAAACTCACCCCCATAAAGAATTATCTATTTCTCAATTAGATAAAATCGTAGAAGCGATGATTACGATGAAGGTGAAGGATGTTTATATTACCGGCGGTGAACCTTTCATGGCACATAATTTATGGTATCTTTTGGACTTATGTTATAGGAATTCATTAGTCATTAGCGCCATAACTACAAATGGCAGCACATTAAATACATTATCCAATGAACAAATAATTATTTTGAATCGGGCTAACATAAGGCGTATTATTATTTCTGTAGATTATCCTGACGCGAATAGGCAGGATAATTTCCGTGGCAAAGCAGGGCTTTTCCATGATATAGAATTATTTATGGCTTCCAAAAAATCGGAAGCCATAAAGACAAATTATTGCTTGTCAACAGTAATTAGTAAACAGAATTATAAGGATTTATCGGCTTTAATAAAATGGGCAGTGTCTCTTAAAAAAATACGCCATATAAATTTTCAGCCAGTATGCATTGATCCAATCTTTGTTGATTATAAGACAGAAAAAATGGAAAAGGATTCCTTTTATATAGATACGCCATATTTGGATGAACTTACTACATATATTTCAGACGCTCTACGAACAGCAAAGGAAGCCAGAATGTCTACAACATTGCCTTTCTTGCGATTATGGATAACGGATTATTTTAAATATGCAAAAACCGATAAATTGTTTTTTAAAAAAATTATGAAAGGATTTATGTGCTCCACGCCGTATAATTATCTTCATATTAATTATAATGGAGATATATTAGCATGTACCCATATCGGGCCGATAGAAAATATAGAAAAAGGCGATATCGCCAACATCTGGAAAAAAGCAGCAGAAGAATATAAAAAGATTTTTAAGAGTGATATATATTTTAGAGAATGCAGAAATTGTTTCTGCGATTTTGGCGCTAATTACAGAACTTCGTTATTATATAAGCCAGTAAAAAATATTAAACACATTTTACGGATAGCGCCATATTATATTCGTAGATATTTAGGAAAAACTATTTAGAAATTAATTTATAAAGGAGCCATTGTTTTTTGTTAAAAAGCGCAATTTCCTAATTGTGTTTAATCAAAAATTTCCCGAAACATTGTTGGATGTTGAATCTGATAAATCAACAGATGAACAAACATGTTGGCAAATTTTTTGTTACAGATATTAAGGCATAAATTTTTGAAATTTGGTTTATGACAAAGAGATTATTTGACTTTTTTCTGGCGCTATCAGGTTTATTAATCAGCTTGCCTATTTGGTTCCTTTTCGGTATCTTGATTTGGATAGAAGATGAAAATCATATTTTTTACTCTCAGGAAAGGGTAGGTAAAAATGGTAAGATTTTTAAAATCATAAAATTTCGTTCCATGGTAACTAATGCCGACAAAGAAGTTGGCCCGCTTCAAGCAAAAGAAAATGATACAAGGATAACGCGTTTTGGCAGAATATTAAGAGCTACCGCTTTAGACGAATTGCCTCAATTAGTCAATATACTAAAAGGTGAAATGAGTTTTGTCGGGCCCAAAGCTTTAAGGATGGTTGAGATTGATGCAGGCGATAAAACACCGAGAAGCATCTGGGAATTCAAAGGTGCTGAACAACGCCTATCGGTTATGCCGGGATTAACCGGCGTAGCACAAATATTAGCTGCGCGCGACATCAACCGTACCGAGAAGTTTAAATACGACATATGGTATATTAAGCATCAGAGTTTTTTGTTGGACCTCTATATCATTTTTATATCTTTTCTGGTCACTTTCAGGGGTATGTGGGAACGTAGGGGAAATAAATTTACTTATTTATTAATAAATTTTAAAAAGAAAGTAGAAAGCGAACTGTAGAAAAATTTCCGTAATCATTGTTCTATATTATGAGAAAACAGAAAAATACGGTTATTATCGGCGCAGGCCCTATTGGTTGTTATCTTGGCCAACTTTTACAAAGAGAAGGTATTCGGCCTTTGCTTATCGAAGAACATAAGGAAATAGGTAAACCCGTCCATTGCGCAGGATTGGTTGGTAAAAAAGTTTTTGAAGAAACAAAAATTCCTATTTCCCAAGATTGCATTCTTAACACCATTAACGGTGCAGTTATTTATATAGGTAAGAATAAAATTCCTCTTAGAAGAAAAGAAGTTGCCTATGTTATCGACAGAGAAAGATTTGACAAAAAGTTAGGAGAGAACTTGGATATTATGTTTGACAATCGGTTCCTGGGATTGGAAAAAAAAGATAAAAGCTATCTTATTGAAACCGACAAAGGATGTTTAGAGGCTGATATTGTAGTTGCCGCCGAAGGAGCAAAATCTACGCTTAGAGATTTTATCAGCCCCAATCATATGGAATATTTAAAAGGCGTGCAGTTTCGTATGCAGCTTAGGCCCCGCTATAGCGATATGGTCGAAGTTTACGTGAAAAGGCCATATTTTTACTGGATTATACCCGAATCAGCCGAAATTATTCGTGTGGGGGTACTTTCAAAAAATCCCTATCAGGATCTTCTTGATTTTGTTAAGGAGATCAACTTAAAGGGTAAGATATTGGAAAAATTTGCCGGCCTTGTTCCTTTAACGCATTTTAACTCATTATCTAAGGAACGGTTATTTTTAGTCGGCGACAGTGCTTCGCAGGTAAAACCGCTGACATACGGCGGAATATATATGGGTATGCGTGCTGCAGAAATACTTTGCGAATGTATCATGAATGAGAGATTTAACGACTACGATTCGCTTTGGACGAAGAAGTTCGGAAAAGAAATAGGCATAGCTTTAAAGGCGCGGAATATTTTTGCCAAGTTAGCAGATAATGATATTGAAAAGATATTTAATTTTATCAAGAAAAAAACTGATATAATAGAAAAAATGGGAGATTTTGAAAACCACACGACTCTCTTGTGGGAATTTTTAAAATCCCCCGATATTTCAAAAGATATGCTGGGCATAATTTTCAAAATAATAAAAAATAGTTTTGATCCGATTAAAATAGATGTTAAATAGCATCATATGCGGACCATGACATTAAAAAACAGAATCATTATCCTTCTTGTAACATTTACTATATTAACTATAACATTATTCGTTGGCGTCCAACTTTTCCATGAATTAAAAATAATAAATAAGTTTAATACTTTCCGCGCAACTATCGTTTCGTTAATTTTAACAAACACTTGGGAAAAAATTATAGGTTTTAATCTACTTCCCGAAAACCAGCTTAGTTATTTAGAAAAAAAATTAACAGAACTAAAAGAATCGGAAGAAATAACACAGGCTTACATATTAGATAAAGAAGCAAAAATTATTTTTTCAACAAATAATTTTTTACAAGGACAGAAAGGCAATTTTGATGATATTTATGTTGTAGATAAAATAAACAAAGGGGTGACTTCGGAGAAAGAAATATTTATCGATAAAAATGCTAAGTTTTTTTTCAAATATGTTTTCTTAAAAGGAAGCAACAACGATAATTATGTAGTTAAATTATCCTTTTCTCTAAGCGATATGCACAGTGCATATATGCAGGTTTATCAACCAGCATTTACTATAGGTGCAATATTTATTTTTTTAAATATTATTTTAGGTATATTTTTTTCACGATTAATCATCGTGCCGATAAAGGTTTTTAATGCAGCCGCAAAAATTATTGCATCTGGTCGTTTGGATTTAAGGGTTAATATTTCAACGAATGATGAGCTGGAGCAGCTTGCCAGAACTTTTAATTTTATGACTGAAGAGTTAGCGAAAATGAAAGCAAAGGCAGAAGACGCAAACCCATTAACAAAACTACCCGGTAATATAGTCATACGTGAGGAAATCGAAAAAAGGATAAATGAAGATAAAAAATTCATGGTAATTTACTGTGATTTAGACAATTTTAAAGCTTTTAATGATAAGTATGGTATTGCAAAAGGAGATGATGCAATAAAACTTACAGGGCAATTGTTTAAGGATGCTATAAAAAATAAAGGTAATAACAATGATTTTATCGGTCATGAAGGCGGAGACGATTTTATACTCTTGACAACTCCCGATAAAGCCCAATTGATTGCAGATTATATCACTTTAGAATTTGACAAACGAGTCCTTTCTTTGTATGATGCAGAAGATTTAGAAAGGGGATTTATCGTAGCGCAAAGCCGCGATGGGGCAATACACGAATTTCCGATAATGACTATCTCTTTGGCCGGTGTTACCAACGAACATCGTCTTATAACAAGCTATGCAGAAGTTACAAATATTGCTGCAGAAATTAAGAAGAAAGCAAAAAAACTTGCACGTAGTTGTTTTGTTTTAGATCAAAGAAAAGATGCTGAATCGATATGATAATTATTTATTTCTTTTCTTTTTCTTCAGTAGTTTTGATGGATGGCAATTGTGGTGCAGTAATAACAAAATCTTTCAAAACTTTTCCCTCGCCTTCCGATATTTCTCTTTCGTCTGTTTGGACAGTAGGAGAAGCTGTATCATCTTTAGCGCTTGTGTCTGCAACAGGCTGAGCAAATCCACAGAAAGGCATCACTAATAAACAACTTACAAGTAATATTTTATTACTCATGTTACTCCCTCCCTTTTAAAGATACCATAAAAAGCCGTTATTGTCAATGAATTATAACATATTGGAACACAAGCACTTAAGAATAGTTATCGTTACTGTATTTTATCTTTGTTTGATTACCTTAGATAAAACTCATTTTTAAACATAGAAGCACAAAAAACCAATTACCGTAAGTAGTATTATAAATATTTCGCTTAACGAGACTCTTTATATTGACACTAGACAAAACAATGATATAGTAATATTAATGAAAAAAATATTTCGTCATTTCGTCCCATTATTTATTACTTTTTTTGCTGCATTTATTTTTTTTCTAGGCTATAACCATTATCTGTTGGATGCATCTTTGGCTAATCTTAAAATATGCCTCAATGATTTAGATAAAGCAACTACTTTAAATGACGTAAAAAAACTAACGTCTATTTTAGACGATTCTTTCCTTGATGAATTAGTCAAGGGAGATTTTGACCTTGCTTTTTCTGCAAAAGTAGGAATTTCCCAGCTAATCATTGATCAGGGGTTAAAAGAAAATATCCAAGCTAAAGGATACACGTTCGAACTAACATCTGCTACTAATATAGATTTTGCAGCTGTGATTGCTGAAAAAATCTCAACAGACACCCAAATTAGCGATATAAAACATTTCATTAAAGAAGCTATTAATAAAGAAATAAAAAACCGCCCCATTATTTTTTCTTTTCTCGAGGATATAGCTATAAAATTATTTCCGGGTCAAAGGGCAGCCAATGTCGGCCTATTAAAATCTCGAATTGCGAAGCTTGAGAAAAATTTGCATAAATACAAAGATGAAAAGTTACAGGATAAATATATAGAGATAGCTAAACAATATTTATTGCTAAAAGATTGGGATTTATCGGAACAATATTTTAATAAGGCAATAGAGCTCAATCGAGAAAACGATAAAACGATAAAAGCAGAATTCTTTTTAGGCGTTCTTTATAAGGCGAAAAAAGAGTTTGAGAAATCAGCGGAAATTTTTAACAAGATTAAAGATAAATTGTCTGGGCAATGGCGATCGTTTGCTTATTACCAGGAAGCTGATTGTTTGTATAGATCTGGACAGATAGATAAGGCGATAGCTTTGTTTGAAGAGCTTTTTAAACTTGAACCATCTTTAGAAATACCACAGCTTTCACAATTTCGCGCAGCATATGCTTATTTATATGATTTAAAAGAACCCGCAAGAGCGCAAGAAGCTTTTCTTAAGATAAAAAAGAATGAACCATTCTCAGATCTTAGCCCCTATATTGAACATAAAATTAATCCTGATATGGCTTGGCAGTATTGTAAAGAAGGATTTCAGCTACTTGAAACAGGATTTAAAATGTCTTTGGACCAAAAATATGTAGATGCGTTAGGAAAATTTGATTTAGCTCTTGGTGTTTATCCAAAACACAGCACATCATACATAGGTAAAGCTTTATGTTTTTATTTTTTAAAAAGACCGGATGATGCAATAGCAGAAGGTATAAAGGCCGTAAACATTAATCCCCGCGATTACGAGGCAACTGCCAATTTAGGTTTCATATATTTTAATCTTAATAAAGTGGATGAGGCTATTGAGCAATATAGAAAAACAATCAATATCTATCCTGCTTCCTACATCTTTAATTATAATTTAGCGACACTTTATATTTTTAATAAAAATTATAATCTTGCGAGAATTTATTTCAGGAAAGCACTGAATATTAATCCTAGATATAATTATGCTTATAATAATTTAGGATATGTGTTATGGGCGCAAGGTAACTATAATGGGGCCAAGGATAGCTTAAAAAAAGCGACAGCGTTAAACTCAAATTACACAGAAGCCTATTATAACCTGGGAATAATTTATTTTGTCCTCGGAAACTATGAAGAAGCAAGAAAAGAGTTTATGAAAGTAGAATCATTACAACCCAAATTTAGGCGAACCTCTTGGTATCTTAAAGAAATAGACTTAAAATTAGGATATAAAGCGCAATGACAATTTTATTTTCAAAAAACAAAAGACGGTTTTTAAGGCTTACGGCTTATCACCTTCTTAAATATAAGGTATGTGGCGATGAAAAGAATAAAGAAGGAGTTCTTTCTTTTGTGCGTAATATCAGCGCCGGCGGTGTTCTTTTCCATTCAGCCGAATATATAAAACCTAAAAGTGTATTAGAGTTAAATATAAATTTTCCCTCTTCCCCTGACGCCATTAAAGTTAATGCGCGAGTTTTGCGCTCAAAAAGCATGAAAATAGGCGGTTTTGATGTGGCTGTTGAATTTTTGGATTTAAAAGACGATTACAAAAATACTATAAATAAGAGGATAGCGAATACCTTTGATAAAACAAGGGAGGGTGTTATGAAGTTTGTTGCGTCTATTTTTATTTTTTTAGGAGTGATTGCCGGGATTATTGCAGTATCGATAAAGTTCAACTTGATTCCTGCTATATTTTTTAGCGCAATAGTATGGTTGAATATCGTTAACACCTTACTACTCTTCTCCATGGCCATAAGTTTAATTACAATAAGGACAAATAACTAATCAATATAATGCAAACGTGAAGATAGTTTTATTTTTTTGCGTAAATTTGCTAATGTTCAACTCGGTTTATGCAGAATTGTCACGGAAAGAGCTTGTTTCCTATACTCTTGATTTTTACACAGAACGGAACGATAAATCGGCCCGGGAAGAAGATACAACAATAAGTATACAAAAACAAGAAAAAACTAGCAGAGCCAAAGTAATAGCATCTTCAATGAAAAAAATAACGCAGCAAAAAAAAATTTTATCAACACCTAAAGTTTCTTCAAAGCAAGGTCTTGGAGGAATAAAACATACTGGGAAAAAACAAGAAAATTCAAACGACTTACCCCACATACAAAAACTTACAAAAAAAACAGTTAAAGAAAAAGAAGCGATAAACAATCAAATATTTTCAGTTAAAGCGATAACAGCTAAAGAAAGCAAACCGTCTTATGGAACAAAGTTGTCTTTTTCAAAAATTCCGCAAAAGACCCAGGGAGAAAACATTTCTTTATCTAAAATAAATAGGTTAAAAAACGAAACAAAAAATAAAACGTTGGTAGAAAAACGAGACATAAAAAGTAATCGCCTTAAGGCTACGCTGAAAAACATACATCCTTATATAATCGGAATAGGGGAATTTACGAATAATTTGTATCAGACAAAAACCGACCCGGTTAATAGTTATGTAACAAAGTTATATCCTGGCTTTGAATTCAAGCGGTCAACATCACAAAAAAAATTTGATTTATATTTAAATGCAGGATTACAGATTTTACGCTATGCAACTGAAGACCAGAATGATCACACAAATCCATACGGAAAAGGGTTCGTTAAATATGGACTGGGTAAGTTTGGTTTTATTACGTCTGCATCTGTAATGCGGACGAGGGGTACTGCTAGCGACGTGGGTAATCAAGAAGTACAGAGGTTTGTTGATTCTTGGATTTATGAAATGGGACAAGACTTCAAAATTAATTTCAACAAGCTTGAAACTGATATACAATATAACAGAGGCCTGTATAGTTATGTGAGCGATGAATATAAGCCATCAAACCATATCCGTAATGTAATTGCTTTAAGGAACTCTTTAAAAATTCTACCAAAAACAAAGATTTTTGTAGAATACGCTCATGGGTGGTTAGATTATGACAAAAATATAGCTCAAAACTTTGCTTATGATAAATATATTGTGGGTTTAAAAGGAAAAATTTTTAAAAAGCTCGAAGGCACAATTAAAGGAGGTTATAGTTCTAACAAAAGGAAGAGCGTCAAAGACTTAAATGGGAAAACTATCGCAGCAAATTTAACATATAAGGCTTCCCCGCGTTTGAATTATCGTTTGAACGTAGTACAGGGGTTGGGGGATATTAACTTGCTTGCTGAGAATATAACAAAATATCAAGGAATTTCTTTGGGGTGCAGTTATCTCCCGCCTTTTCTTAAAAAAATAAGATTAAATGGAGATGTTTCCTATTATCAAAGAGGTTCAGACTACCAAACGCGCGATAATTATCTTTTAGTATCATTTAATCCAGAATATAGATTCAGAAAATGGTTACTATTTGGTTTAAAATATACTTTTGAAGACAGAACATCGAAAACAAAACTGCAGGAATTTAAAGGTAACACAATTAGCTTAAGCGTAAATTCGGAGTTTTGATGATAAAAAAAATATTTCTATTAATAACTTTTTCTATTATCATTTTTATGGCTTATCCTCAGGCAAATAAAGAAGTTGATAAGCAGGCTGTTGCCTCGGAAGATGGTAATTATGTTTATCGTATAAAGCCTGGGGATACCATCGAAATTTCAGTATACGGAGAGCCCAATTTGACTAAAACGGTTAAGGTGTCCGAGGAAGGAAAGATAATTTATCCATTTATAGGAGAGATTATTATTGGAAATTTAACCACAAAAGAGGCAACTGCTAAAATAGAAAATCTTCTCAAGAAAGATTATTTTGTTAATCCGCAAGTAAATATTTTTATAAAAGAATATGCTAAATTTTTTATTATCGGAGCAATAAACAGCGAAGGCAGCTATGAATTAATAGGCAACTTATCTCTTTTGGAAGCCTTAGCGCTTGCCGATGGCGCAAAGCAAAATGCCAATTTGACAAACATAAAGATTATACGTAAAGTTGGCAATGAAGAGAAAGAATATATAGTAGATTTTAACAAACATGGTAGAGATTTTTTATTACAACCCTTGGATAGAATAATTGTGAAAGGATATGGTGACATAGCAGTCTTAGGCCAGGTACGAAAGCCTGGGAGTTACAAGTATAGTAAAGGTTTGACGGCCATTGAAGCCATAGCTTTAGCTGGGGGGTTCACTGACATTGCAGATCAGAATGCAGTTAAAGTGATAAGAAGAGCACCTGGCCAAGACAAAAAAGAAACATTTAATGTGCCTATTGCGCATATTCTTAAAAGCGGTGATAAATCAAGGGATGTGGAATTAAAAGAAAATGATATAATCTCTGTTCCAGAGTCTTTCTTTTAAGGGTTTTAACAACCAAAGCTTGAGATTGCTTGCTATAATTTTAGATAATTAAAAAATATGATACCTCCAGCGGAAGTAAAAGAATTAACAATAAAAGATTATTTTGACTTGTTGAAAAAACATACTTTATTTATATCTACAGTTTTAATAGTTATAACAGGAACTGTTATATTTTATGATTTTTCTTCTCCAAAAATATACCGTGCTCAGGCTTCAATTGTTTTAGAGGTAGAAAAGACAAAAATTGCAGGTAAAATCGAAGATGTTTATGAACAAAAAACCACAGAAAAAGAGTATTATCAAACCCAAATCAATATTGCTATGTCGCGTTCTCTGGCAGAGCGGATTATTAAAAATTTAGGTTTAGATAAAGATCCAGAATTCATCAACTCAAAGGACCCATCAGGCCAGCTTCTTTCTATGGTAAAAATTGAACCTGCACGTCAGGGCTCTACTGCAACAATTTCGGTTACGGGAAAAGATCCTATAAAGATTACGGCAATTGCAAATGCATGGGTGCGGGAATTTATATATCAGGATATTGAACGAAAAGTAGGAACTGCCAAGTATGGCATAACTTTTTTAGAAAGCCAGTTAAACGACACACTTAAAAGCTTAAGTGAAGCAGAAAAAGCGTTAAATGTTTTCATAAAAGATAATCGGATAGTTGCTATCCCAGATATTGAAACAAAATCAGAAGCATTGATAGAAAGTTTAAAAGAACAAAAGGCACAATTAGAAAAGGAAGTTGCTGAGGCATCGCAGAGATATAAAGAGAAACATCCTGAGATGATTTCTCTTGTTACCAAGCTAAGAACGGTTGATGAAAAATTAAGCGAGGAAATAAATAAAAGGCTTGCTCTACAGGAAAAAATGGCCGAATATGGTATTCTTAAAAGAAAAGTTACCACCTATAATTCTCTCTATGATGATTTTTTAAAAAGAGCAAAAGAATTGGATGTTTCTAAGGAATTAACACTTTCAAACATAAGGTTGCTTGATCCGGCAGAAGAACCAAAAAGCCCCATAAGACCTAGTCCACAGAAAGATATCCCAATTGCCATTATCTTAGGTTTTTTGTTAAGTGTGTCTGTAGCTTTTCTGATAGAGAGATTAGACTCAACTTTAAAGACTTCCGATGAGGTTGAATTTTTTGTAAAATTACCATTTTTAGGTTACATACCTTCCCTAAGAAGAGAATCGAAGAAAAAGAACGACAACAATTTTCTATTTTCTTTCAACGAACCTCGTTCAAGACTGGCTGAAGTTTTTAGAAACCTTAAAGTTTCGTTGCTTTTTTCTTTTCCGCAGGATAAACCTTTGCGGACAGTTGTTGTTACTAGTTCTGTGCCTCAAGAAGGCAAAAGTTTTGTTTCTTCAAACCTTTCCATAATATTTGCTCAAACAAAAGAGCCAACTTTGTTAATTGATGCTGATATGCGTAAAGGAAATCTACACCAAAGTTTCGGAATAAAACCAAAGAATGGGTTAAGCAATTTACTGGCCGGAATGTGTTCCATCGATGAAGCTATAACCCCTACTTCTATACCTAACCTATCTATGCTGCCAGCCGGCCCATATACTCCTAACCCCACTGAATTGCTCAGTTCTGAAAAATTACCTACGATTTTGCGAGAATTAGAAAAAAAATTTCAGAGAATAATCATAGACTCAACGCCAATATTGAATGTATCAGAAGCTTTAATTTTGGGAGATAAATGTGATGGCATAATATTTGTTATAAGATCAGGGCATACACAAATAGGGTATATCCTGGAGGCTAAAAAGGTCATTGATACACGTGTAAAGATAATAGGCACAGTTTTAAATGACGCGAAGATAGGGCAAGACCGCTACTATTACTACCATTATTATCCAACAGAGAAATAGCGTGAAAGCCTTAGAGTTATTTTTAATTTTCCTTACAATCCTCAGTCCATTTTTTTACGGGTCAGTTGAAAAAATACCTCTTTTTGTAATTGAGGTGGTTGCATTATTTATATTTTTGTTCCTGCTTTTTCTAACAAAAAAATATAATCAAAAATTAATTTATCCTGCCAAGATAAATCTTTTTATAATCTTTCTATCTATTACGTTCCTGCAAATAATATATTTTCCTGTCTTTTTCTTAAAAATAATTTCCCCAAACACTTATCTTTTAAAACAGCAATACGGAGGTTATTTTACTAATTTTAGCCAATTATCGTTCTATTCTATTGTGACGCTGGAGGAGCTAGTAAAATTTGTATCTTTTTTCCTTATTTTTATCTGTGTATTGAATATTTTTACAACAAAAAAACAATTTGAGCGGATGCTATTGATTCTTATCTTTATTGGATTATCTCTGGCACTTTACGGAGTTGTAAAGAAATATTTCGTTCTCCAAAGGCAAAGTTCCTATTCCTTCAGCACCTTTGGGAATAAAAACCATTTTGCCGCATATATGATAATGATTTCAAACGTTTCCGTCGCCTATGCCCTATACTGTAAGAACAAATATAAGAAAATTATTTTTAGCTTTATAGCAGCTATAATCTGCGCAAGCGTTTTTCTTTCGCTGTCCAGAGGAGGATCGATCAGTTTGATAATAGCACTAATTATGATGTCTTGTTTGTTAGCCAAAGAAAAAGTGCAAACAAACCAACATTGGATAATTATGGGGGTGATTATCTTTGCTTTGGTACTTGTCTCCATATCAGGCTTTGGCCCCCTTAGTAACAGAATGAGTTTCGTGTGGAATAGCTTAATGGATAGATGGACAATTGTTGCTGATGCATTTACAATTTTTAAAAACTTTCCCATTTTTGGTGTCGGGTTAGGTAACTTTAGTGATATATTTACTCTATATCAAAGAAGTAAGTTCGTAGCTTATTACGATTATTTACATAATGACTATCTCCAGTTTCTTTTTGAGGCCGGTTTAATTAGCGCAGTTTTGTTATTGGTTTTTTTCTTTAGTTTATTTAAAGCTATTTTAAACGAAACAAGCAACCGGCACGATCCTTTTGTTAAAAATATAGTTATCGGCGGTTTTTGCGGCATAGCCGGCACGGTAATACATAGCTTTATTGATTTCAATTTCCATATCCCAGCAGTAACTTTTTTGTTTTGGTTGCTTTTAGGTTTAATATATAAATGTGCATATACACATTTTCATTCCGGAAATCCCGCAGATGAGAAATAGTTAATTATCCACATGCAAGAAAAAAATATCAGTAGCAAATTTTTGCTTTTTGCAACAATAAGCATATTTATGGTTATAATATTTCTGTCCTTTAATTTAATAGCAGATATACTTTACGAAAAAATATTAAAAACTAAATTTCCATCAACAAAAGTAGGGGAAATTAACTATTATATGGACTCTTTAAATTTAATTTCAAAAGCAATAAATTTAAATAAAGCTAATGCCGAATATTTAGTTTTAAAAGCAGATTTGCTTTCATGTGCATTCAATGAAAACTTTAAAGAAACATTATTCGGCGATAAAGAGGATATTGAAAAGTTATACATAAAAGCAATAAAACTAAACCCAATAGATTTTGAATATCATTTAAAACTTGGCTGGTTTTATGCGCAGACGAAGGATAAAAGAGCTGAAGATGAAATTGAAAAAGCAATCAGTCTTTTCCCTGTTTATTACCGTAATTACATATATCTTTCTAAATATTATTTGATGAACAATGATGATAAAAAAGCTTTTGTTAATATGCTTTTAGCTCTTTATTACGGAAAAAATTTAGGAGGGTGGAATGTCATGGTTAGGTTAAAGGAAGACATCAAAAATCATATTAATTTTTCTTTATGGGGAACTGGATTGCTTTTTCAGACAGAGGGGGAAGGGCCAGTATTCGATTTTAAAAAGTATGGTTTCGGCCATAGCAGCTTTCCTTTAACTTTAAGAGTTTACCTGCAAAAATCAGAAAACAGACAAGTCCTATTGTACAAAAACGAAGTTCTTTTCGCCCGCTTTCAAAAATTACAGTCTACAGGGGAATTGGATGTTTATGAATTTAAAATAGACCCAAGAAATACAGATATTTACCTTGATGAACTTAGAATAAGAATACAACCATTGCAGAATATTGAAAAAATAGACTTTATAAAAGAGTTTTAACTTCTTTGTCAGAATTCCCTGCCCGCTTCCGGCGGATGAGGCTATGCCTGCAGGCAAATGATGGAAAGGGCTGTTGCCCTGCGAGGGGCAAATAAAAAACCCGCGAGACCTAAAAACTCATCTTTACTAATTTTTATAACATTTTAAGCCATAGCAAGTCATATTAAAAACAGGGACAGTTGATTCCAAAGCCACAAAATAATTCTATTTACTTTAAACCCCACTGTTGTTAAAATATTGCCTATTCTAAAAATAGTCCATAGTCGACAGTCGATAGCCCACAGATTTAAAACTATGGACTATGGTCCCCTGCGGGGAGGCTTCGCTCTCTATGGACTGTGGACTAACAAGAGGAGGTAAAAATGATAACTTATGAGGATTTTTCGAAGTTGGAGTTAAAAGTTGGCAAGGTTTTAGAGGCAAACGACCATCCCAATGCTGACAGGCTTTATGTTTTAAAGGTGGATTTAGGCGCAACGCAAGTTCAGCTTGTTGCCGGAATAAAAAATTACTACACCAAGGAAGAGCTAATCGGCAAATTAGTCATAATTGTTGTAAATTTAGAGCCGAAGGTACTAAGAGGAGTTGAATCAAACGGAATGCTTCTTGCTGCACACTCAGAGGATAAAATAGTAATCCTTACGGCAGACAGGGAGGTTTCTCCGGGCAGTTTCATAAAATAATGCCTATGCTGACTAAATATATAAGGATAAGCACCAAGGGAAACACCGACATAATTGATATCACGCAACAGCTGGAAAAAATTCGTGAGGAAGAAGGCTTAGAAGACGCAGTAATGTTTCTTTCGGTTATTGGTTCAACCGCGGCAATAACTACTATGGAATATGAGCCTGGGTTGGTAAGGGATCTAAAAGAAATTTTTGAAAAAACCATACCCTTTAATAAAAATTATGCGCATAACCTTACCTGGAATGATGCCAACGGCCATTCGCACCTGCGCAGCTCATTGGTTAAAACAAACTTTTTTATTTCGGTAACCGATGGAAAGCTTGATTTAGGCACCTGGCAGCAGGTTGTTTTAATAGATTTTGATACGCGTCCACGCGAACGAGAAATAGTGGTAAAGATTATAAATTAGCCAGCAAAGAATATGGATTTAAAGAAGAACATAGAAGATTTTAATCTTGTATTTTTCGATTTAGAAACAACCGGGCTTGATGTGCTTGCCGGAGACTCTATTTGCGAGATAGGTGCTCTTAAAATAAAAGGCCGCGAGGCTATAGATAAATTTCACAGCCTTGTAAATCCCAAAAAAAGCATGCCTGAGACAGCTTTCAGAATACATCAGATTTGCGATGAAGACTTAAAGGGCGCACCTTATTTCGAAGATATCGCGGACAAATTCGTTGATTTTTTGAAAGATTCAATAATCCTGGCATACAATATTGATTTTGACCTGGGATTTATAAATTACAGATTAAAGCAGATGAACAAGCAGCCGCTGGAGCTTCCTGCCATAGACATACTTTGCATGGCAAGAAAGACTTTGCGTTTACCTAGATACAACTTAAGCGAAATTGTTTCATACTTTAATATAGAATGTCCAGGTAAATTGCATCGCGCTATGGACGATGCTTATGTCGCCTCAAAAGCATTTTTTAAGCTAAGAGACATATTAAAAGAAAGTAGCCTGGACAATTTGGAAGATTTTATATCGCTTTATGGCTTGAACAACGAAATCTTTAGAATTAAAGAAGAGCCAAAACTCCATCTGGTTAAAAAAGCGATTGAAGGGAAATTGTCTCTAAAAGCAAGGTATCTTTCTCATCAAAATATGATGGAAAGCGATGTGATAAAGCCGCTTAATCTTTCCCAGGAAAACAAAAGTTTTTTTCTGTGGTATGAAAGTAAACAGGGTAAAAATATCCGCATTAGCTTAAACCGCATTCTTGATGTGGAAATCGTTTGATAACACAGATGTTCACAGATAAATTTCACTGTAATTGATATACGATAGAAATACGGTGGAAATACAGTAGATATACAATTGTATTTCTATCTTCTTATCTGCGATCATCTGTTTTGCATCTGCGATCATCTGCGTAATAAAAAAGCAAAATGAAGCAACGAATAAAACTTCACATAAGAGGGATTGTCCAGGGGGTGGGTTTCCGGCCGCACGTGTTTAGGCTTTCCAGGAAATTTAAGCTCGGCGGGTGTGTATTTAATGATTCAAGGGGTGTGACTGTTGAGCTTGAGGGAGAAAGTAGCCGAATAAAAGATTTTATAGATGAGCTTAGAATAACCGCGCCGGCAATTAGCAGCATAAATAAAATAAGGAAGGAACAGATTCCTTTAGCCGGAGAAGAAAAATTCAACATAATAGAAAGCCGTTGTAAAGAAAATAGAATTGCTTCTTTCCCCGCAGATATCGCAATATGTAAAGACTGTCTCCGCGAACTCTTTGACGAAAATTGCCGCCGCTACCTTTACCCTTTTATAAACTGCACTAATTGCGGGCCGCGATTTAGCATAATCGAAGATATTCCGTATGACAGGAAAAATTCAACGATGAAACATTTTAAAATGTGCCAATTGTGTTCTAAGGAATACACTAATCCGGCAGATCGCAGGTTTCATGCTGAACCGAATGCGTGTTTTTCCTGCGGCCCGCAGATAAAACTTTTTAAAAGCCTGAAAGAAATAAAAAAAGAAAAAGTTTTTTCTTCAAACGTGCAGGAAATATTGGGAAAAACAGCAAGGCTGATAGCAGGCGGAAAAATCATTGCTGTAAAGGGGATTGGCGGCTACCATTTAGCCTGCGATGCAAAAAACATTAGCGCTGTAAGGCGCCTACGGCGCCTTAAAAGCCGGCCTGCAAAGCCTTTCGCAATAATGGTTGAAGATTTAAGGGCAGTATCCGAAATTTGCGCTATCGCAAGCAGCGAAAAAAAGCTTATCGAAAGCCTCGCCAGGCCAATAACTCTCTTAGAGATAAAGAAAAATACTTCCTGGATTGCCGAAGCTGCGCCTTCGCAAAATTTTCTAGGAGTAATGCTTTGTTATGCGCCCTTGCATTATCTTCTTTTTCATTACCTTAAAAAGTTTCAAAGGTTTCCTGCGCTGGTTATGACATCTGCTAATAAGGGTGATTTTCCTTTGGTCGCTTCTGAAAAGGAACTTTGCCAAATTGAAAAATATGCAGATTATTTTCTTGTGCATAATAGAATCATACAAATAAAATGTGACGATTCTATAGCAAGAGTGTTTCAAAATAAAGAAATTATCATAAGAAAAGCAAGGGGTTACACCCCTGATTTTATAAATTTCACGCATAAAAAAGAAATTCTTGCCTGCGGAGCAGAGCTGAAAAATACATTTTCATTGGCAGCGCGCGGTCGTATCGTAAGTTCGCCTTATCTTGGCGATTTGAAAAATTACGCAAATTACGCAGCGTACCTTAAAACACTTTCGCATTACGAGAAAATATTGAATTTTAAACCCGAAGTTGTTGCCCACGACCTGCACCCGGATTATCTTTCAACCCAGTATGCGCTTTCGTTGAAGCGGGTTCAAAAAATAGCTGTGCAGCATCATCATGCGCATTTGGCAGGCTGCCTTTTGGAAAATAATGTGGAGAAAAAGGCAATCGGGGTTTGCTTCGATGGAGCAGGCTTGGGGCTTGATAATGCTATTTGGGGAGGAGAATTTTTTGTGACAGATAAATGTAGTTTTAAGCGCGCCGGGCATTTTAAATACTTTGGTTTGCTCGGAGTAGATAAGGCGGCTGTTACCCCGGCAAGAGTAGCATTTTATACGCTCTATGATATATACGGTGAAAATTTATTTAAACTAAACCTTGCTTGCGTAAATTATTTTAAAAAAATAGAGAAAAATATTTTTTGCAGGCTCATAAAAAACAAAGAAACTATTATGACCTCATCAGCAGGCCGGCTGTTTGATGCCGTTGCAAGCATTTTAGATATAAAACACTCAATTAGTTATGAGGCAGAAGCAGCTGTTTCTTTGGAAATGGCAGCAGGTAAATCAAAGCCAAGTGATAGTTGTTTTGATTTTTCAATCAATAAGGAACAGGGTGTTTATATAATAAACTGGCAGGATATTTTTTCGGGAATTATCAGGGATTTAAAAGCAAGAAAAAATAAAGAATCTATCGCGTATAAATTTCATTTTACCTGCGCAAAGATTATAAGGGGAATGTCCATTCGTTTAAGAAGCGACTACGGCATAAATGATGTAGCATTTTCCGGTGGAGTATTTCAGAACATACTGCTTTTAGACTTAACGGTTAAGTTACTTAAAGAAAAAGGGTTCTGTGTCCATTATCATAAACGAATCCCAACCAACGATTCGGGAGTATCTGTGGGGCAAGCCGTTGTTGCGAATGAAAAAACAGGTTAAGGTTAAGAATTTTTGTTGGGGATATGAAAAATCCCGAAGTGCCTGTATACTCAAAAAATCTCTCTACGCAAGTACTCGTTCGATATTTTTTGAGAGCACTTCGGGATAATTCGCACTATCATTTTTTCTGCGCGCCTGTCTGGACAGGCAGCTTGGAAAAATGATGTGCTCATTAGGAGTAAATATGTGCTTAGCGTATCCGATGAAAATAATTGAAATAAAAGGCACTCACGCGTCCGTTGAAGCCGAAGGAATTAAAAGGGATGTTAATATCGAATTTCTTAAAAATGCCCAAAAGGGAGATTTTGTAATGGTTCATGCAGGTTTTGCCATAGAGAAATTCGACTCAAGCAAGGTTAAAGATATACTTGATGGTTTTAAGGAGTATAAAAGTGCTTACCGAAAATCTTCTAAGAAATAAAAAAGTAATACGAAGAATTATCCGCGCAATCCAAAGCCTGGGATTGAAAAAAAAGATAAACATAATGGAAGTATGCGGAACGCATACTTATACTTTTTTCAGATTCGGGCTAAAGAAACTGCTTCCCGATAATATAAATTTAATTTCTGGGCCAGGATGCCCGGTTTGTATAACCGAAGATAGCTTTATAGATAAGGCGCTTTTTCTGTGTAAAGATAAGCAAAATATCATAGCTACTTTCGGCGATCTTATAAAAGTAAAAGGTACGGTATCGAGCTTAGAAGAAGCCCATGCATATGGCGCAAATATATCGGTAATATACTCCCCAAGCGAGGTTTTAGAGCTTGCGAAAATAAATCCGCAAAAAAGAATAATTTTTTTGGCTGTGGGTTTTGAGACAACAGCCCCGCTTACAGCTTCCATATTAAAAGAAGCCCAAAAAAATGAACTTAATAATCTTTTTGTACTTTCTGCGCACCGGGTTATCCCCCCCGCTCTTAACTTGCTTTGTGAAGACAGCGAAATAAAAGTAGATGGTTTTCTCTGCCCGGGGCATGTTTCGGTAATTATAGGTGAAGTGCCATATAGAGAAATTGTAAAAAAATACAACATCCCTTGCGTAATTTGCGGTTTTGAGCCGCTGGATATGGTTTTATCCATCTATAAAATCTGTTCTCAAATAAGCGAAGGAAAATATAAATTGGAAAATGAATATAACAGAGTAGTTAAGCCAGGCGGCAATATTTCTGCTATGAAATTAATAAACGAGGTATTTGATATTAAAGATGCTGCTTGGCGCGGTTTTGGCGTGATAAAAAAAAGCGGCCTGTTTATAAATGAAAGATACAAGAATTTTGACGCAGAAAAACTAATAGATAAACCGTTAGCCCATGGAAAAATAAAAAATATCAATTGCCGCTGTGTGGATGTAGTAAAAGGAAAGATAAGCCCATCCGAGTGCCCGCAATTTAAAAAACGCTGCACAGTGGATAACCCTCTTGGTCCTTGCATGGTATCTTTTGAGGGCACTTGTAGAATTTACTATGAATATGGCGCGTAATTTGATACAATTATACACAGATTATGTAAAACGTAGCAAGTAACAGGTAACAGGTTTTTTAAAACGTGATACCTGTTACTTAATACGTGCTACTTTTTAAACAATCTGTGATCATCTGTTTCGTACCTGTGATTATCTGTGCAAAAACGGAGGTTAATATGGATGAGATATTAGAAATATTGGAAACTAACGCACGTGTTCCTTTGGAAGATTTAGTAAAACTTACCGGTAAAAGCAAAAAAGAAATTGAAAGGGCGATAAAGGATTACGAGAAAAAAGGAATAATAGTAAAATATAAAGCGGTAATAAATAAAGAAAAACTTAAAGGTGCAAACGGTGTAGTCGCTTTAATCGAGGTAAGAATAACGCCGCAAAAAGATGTAGGTTTTGACGCGGTAGCGGAAAGGATATTCAAGTTTCCGGAAGTAAAAAACTGCTATCTTCTTTCAGGAACCTATGATTTGCTTTTAACAGTTGAGGGTAAAGACATCCATACAGTAGCAAGTTTTGTTTCCGAGAAGCTTGCTCCCTTAAGTTCGGTAAAAGGAGCAGTTACCCACTTTATGCTTAAGAAATATAAGGAAGACGGAGTAATCCTGACAAAAAAAGAGAAAAACGAACGGTTGGCAATAACATATTAGTTCTAAGTGATAAGTTGTAAGTTCTAAGGTAAACCCAACGCTAACAAATTTGGGAAAAACTTATAACCCACAACTTAAAACCTAGAACTTAGAACCTAGAACTTAGAACTAAAAACTAAACCATGATTTCAAAACACATTAAAAACCTGGCGCCTTCAGGAATAAGGCAGTTTTTTGATTTAGTGCTCGGCATGCCCGAAGTTATATCTTTAGGCGTGGGCGAGCCAGACTTTGTTACGCCCTGGCGCATAAGAGAAAGAGCTATCACCGCGCTTGAAGAGGGAATGACTTCTTATACCTCCAACAAAGGCCTTTTTGTTTTAAGGGAAGCGGTTTCTAATTTTATGGAAAAAAGGCACTCCTTAAAATATAACCCGGAAGAAGAAGTTTTAATTACCGTAGGGGTGAGCGAGGGCCTTGATTTAGCTATCCGCTCTATTATTTCTAAAGGCGACAAAGTTATTGTTATTAGCCCGCATTTTGTCGCTTATCCGGCGCTGGTAGAAATTGCCGGGGGCAGCGTGATTTATGTCCCAACCACGCAGGAAAATAATTTTAAAATAGACATTAAGAAATTAAAAGCAGCGCTTAAAACGAACCCTAAAGCGATTATTCTGAATAATCCTTCTAACCCGACAGGCGCTGCTTATGATGCGAAAGAACTTTATAGAATTTGGGAACAGATTAAAAGCAAGGACACAATCGTCATTAGCGATGAAGTTTACGATGAGCTTATCTATGAAGGTAAAACAAAATCTTTTCCCTCGCTTGACGAAGGAGCCAGAGAGCGAACAATACTTTTAAACGGCTTTTCAAAAGCTTATGCTATGACGGGTTTTAGGTTGGGTTATGCCTGCGCAAACAAACAAATCATTGAGGCGATGACGAAGATTCATTCTTTCGCGATGATGTGTGCGCCGATTATTTCGCAAGTTGCCGCGGTTGAGGCTTTAAAAGCGCAGAAAGATGTTTTAGAGATGCGCAATGAGTATAAGCGGCGCAGAAACTTTATCGTTAAGGAATTAAACAGGTTAGGGATGAATATGCCTATGCCTGAGGGGGCATTCTATTGTTTCCCTTCAGTAAAAAAGTTTAAGATAAGTTCACTTGAGCTTGCAAAGCGTTTGCTTTTTGAAGAGAAAGTCGCTTTGGTGCCGGGCACAGCTTTTGGCAAAGAATACGACTCATATGTCAGGATTTCTTACGCCAATACGCTGGATAATCTTAGAGAAGCAATAATAAGAATAGAACGTTTCCTGAAGAAATTATAACTTATGCGTGCTCTCTTCAAAAAGATTAGGGTTGGGAAAAAATACATTACCGCGCTACTTATGCCGCTTAAGACGAAAAACTTAATTGTTCTGCATGGCAGGCGCGGTTATGTAATGTGCGGGTACCTTAATTTAAAAGTTGCCGAGAAATTTAATGACGTTGCCGTAAAAATAGTAGGGGTTAGAACCATAAACGACGCTCTATGTGCAAGCGTTCATTCCTGTACTTCTGCCGCAGCGAGATTAGGCATTAAAAAAGGCCAGCCAGTAAAGGATGTTCTAGGAAAAATCGCCTGATTCAGAGTTTCGATTTTTCGAAGAATCCTCAAACAAAAAGATATGAAAGTAATAACAAAAAAAACGTCTGTTCCAACCCAAGGCCTATTTTTATGGCTATCTTTATTTATCTTTCTTTGCGGCTGTAAATATGAGCCCGGGACACTGCACGAAATTTATAAAAAAGAGACTCGATATTATGAAGAACTTATCAGCAAAAACCCGAAGGATTTGAGCTTGCGTATAAAATTAGCACAAATTTATTACGATTTCAAAGATTTTGAAAAGGTGGTTGTGTTGCTTAAAAACGAAACTGATGTAAAAGCAAAAATCATGCTTGCCAAGGCATACGCAAGCCTCAAAGAATATTCCAACGCCTTAGATATCTTTGACCAGGTTGGAGAAACCGTTGACAGCGAGTATATGTATTTGTACGCGGCAACCCTTGAATCGAAGAATCTTTATCCAAAGGCGATTGCAATTTACAGCAAGGTTAAAGGTGAATTTGAGCCGCAAGCAAAAAAGCGTATTTCAAAAATAGGGCTTAAAGTAGAAGAGGGAATGCCGCAATCTTTAAAGGCGCTTCTTCAGGAGGAGCAAAAATTTATTTCAAGTATCGACAAAGAAGAGGCAGTGGTTTTGTTCGTAGATGAAGACCACCAGATAAAAGATGATAATACTTCTGTAGCGAACGTTTATGTGGCGCAGAAAGTTTTAAAAGAAAAAGGGAAAGACCTGGCAGAGGTAGAAATCGGCTATGATTCAACTTACGAAAGAGTTGAGCTTGAATATGCCCGGACAATTACCCCTAGCGGACGAGTAATTTATGCCGGAGATGAGAATACAAGGGATGTCACCAAATACCTTAATTTTCCTCTTTATAGCAATGCCAGGGCTCTTATAATTTCCATGCCTTCGGTTGATATTGGTTCTATAATAGAATATAAATTCAAAATTTATTCGTCAAAGTTAATCACTGACGGCAAGTTCAGTTTTATATACCGCCTGCGGGAAGCATATCCTTTGGCAAAAGCTAATTTTAAGCTTACCGTGCCCAGGAAAAACAAGGTAGAATTAAAGTTCTTCAACGAAGCGTATGCTAAAGGAATAAATTTAAAGCCGGTAAAAGAAGAAACAGAAAAATCTATTATCTATTCGTGGAAATTCAAAGAGCTTGAGCCGATTATCCCGGAAGAGCCAATGCCTTCGATTTCCATTATTAACCCGGCAATAGGCATATCTAACTTTTCAAGTTGGGAAGAAATTTATAAATGGTGGCACAGCCTTTATAAAGACAAAATAGTCTTGAATAAAGAAGTAAAAAAATTTACGGCAAACCTCATAAAAGATGCAAAGGATGACCTAGAAAAAGCAAAAAGAATCTATGATTTTTGTTCCCGTAATGTGCGCTATGTTGCCGTTGAATACGGTGAAAGCGGTTACGAGCCGCATTATGCAAATGATATTTTCGTAAACCGTTACGGCGATTGTAAAGATAAAGCCATACTTTTAGTTGCGATGATGAAAGAATCTGGCCTTAAGGCTTACCCGGTTCTTATTTCGACAAGAGAAATTTATCAAATGCAAAAAGATTTCCCCTGCGTTAATTTTAACCATGCAATAGCTGTTCTTTTATACGAAGGAAAAATGATTTTTATGGATGCGACAGCTTCAACTGTTAGTTTTTCGGACATTCCGCTTTCGGACCAGGAGAGAAATGTCTTTGTGATTTTAGACAACAAATATGAAATTACGACAACGCCGGTATTGGAAGAAAACAAGGTATTTTATGAGATGCAAATAGATATCGACAGGAATGAAGACGCCATAATTAACAGAAAAATAACAGCTACGGGCTTTTTTGCGAGCATTCAGCGTTACTATTTAAAGTACACGCATCCGGACGTCCTGAAAGACGACATACAAAAAAGAATGGTTCAGATAAGCCCGTTTTCCAAACTCATAAAATATAATGCGGGTAACGTGGATGATTTTGATAAAGACGCATCTTTACAGTATTCATTCAGTGCCAAAAAAGTTTTAAACCCTGCGAATGGCTTAAGAATACTTCCTTTTTTTGACGATATAGACATAGATACTTCCTACGCCGGTAAAGAACAAAGGAATTTCCCGATAGAGTTTGAAGGTATATTTAAAAAAGCATCAAAAATAAAAATAAACCTGCCGGAGAATTTACAGGTAAAATTTCTTCCTACAAGCAAAGAAATCAATACCCCATGGTTTAAGTTCAAATCCGTATGCAGTCAAAATGAAAATTCAATAGATATATACAGGGAGTTTGATGTAATTAAAAGGTTCATCGAGCCGGCTGAATATAAAGAATTTAAGAAGAATATGGAAGAAATATTTTATCTTTTAAAGGAAGAAGCGATTTTGGAAAAAACACAGATAATCACAAATAGTTATTAGCGATAGCTGGAGAAATAACCAAGCTCCAAGATACAATAACCAAACAATGACCAATAATCAAATCTCAATAACCAAACAATGACCAACATCTTCGTTTGGTTATTGGATATTGAGATTTGTTTGTATCTTGTATCTTGGTTATTGATTATTTTATAAAACATCTGTGTAATCTGTGTAATGGAGTGAGGCGACATGGCAAAAAGGAAAAGAAAAGATTTCGAAATCAGATTTTACGAAGGCCTGCTTTCAAAAAACCCTAACTTTTTCCACGCACTTGCTACCCTCGGCGACGCCTATACCAGAAAAGGCTTTTACGAAGAAGGCCTTGAGGTTGATAGAAAGTTAGTCAGCTTAAAGCCAGAAGACCCTGTTGCCCGCTATAATTTTGCCTGCAGCCTTTCTTTGATGGGAGAAATAGAGGAAGCATTCAAAGAGCTCAAGAAGGCAATTCTTTTCGGCTATGACGACCTTTCTTACATACTTGAAGACCCGGACCTTGAAAACTTAAGAAAGCACCAGAAATTCACCGCGTTTCTAAGTAAACTTAAAAAACTTAAGTCATCCAGCCAGATATGAAGCTCTATTGCTTGGTAGTAATGGACGTAACCCCGCCCTAAACCAGAATAAATTCGGTTCAGGGCAGCCCTAAATCGACCTTCGGTCTGGTTTGGTGGCTGAACCGTCACGACGTTACCTCGGGACTGATTCGCGGGTAAGTTTGCATATTCGCAAAAAATCTGTTATATAAAGCTTAGGACACGAATTGCCACGTCACGCTAATAAAAATATTAAAGGGCGGGACGTGGCAATTCGTTCCAAATTCGTGGTGATTCGTGTTTAAAATATGGATAATAGAAGAAAATACATAAGGATTTCAACTGTTGTACCGATTGAATTTTGCATTATTGACGAAGAGAATAAACGAATAACTCCCTGGCTGCAGGGGTTTACCCATGACATCGGCAGGGGTGGCTTGTGCCTTTTGATAAATGACCTCTGGTGGGGTTTCTGGGATAAGCTTAAAACCAGAGATGCCAAATTATTGCTGCACATAAACATACCATTTAAAAAACAAACCATAGAATCATCCGCAAAAGTAGCCTGGACTTGCCAGGAGAGACAAAAAGATTTCTATAGATATGTAATAGGCCTTCAATTATTTGCAAAAGACGAAGACGCCAAAAAATTATTTTATTATGCACTATTCCATAAACTTACCCCATTGGCCGCAACCGGCGCAATGGTTGCGCTTTTTCTTTTTGCGTCAGCCTTCTTTTTGAAATCCCATATACTTACCGTTGAAAACAGGTCCCTGGTTAAAAATTACGTTAATATCTTAAACCGTAGCAGCGGCCTCAAGGAATTTATTGACAACGAAAAAACTAAAAACGCTTCTTTCGGTGAAAGCCAGAAAGATTTAAACGAAAAAATAACTCTATTGGAAGCTCAGCTCAAAGAATATACCAAAGAAGAAAATAACGGTTCAGGTTTATTCAGCGAGAAAATAAATTCTACGCAGAAAGAAATCGAGATTTTACGCAAAGAAAGCGATTTTTTAAAGGTAAAACAAAAAGAATATAACGAAGCAGCTATTGGCCTAAAAAGAGAATTCAAAGATTTAGAGCGTGAAAAAATATACGCAAAAGATAAAGTAATTAAAGGCATATATTCCTGGATAAAAAACCGCCAGGACCTGGTAAGCGGCCTTGTCTTAAGCTACGAAGGCGACGAAAGCCTTAAAAAGATAAGTTTTACCTATGACCAGGCACTTGCCGCAATTACCTTTGTCATTTTAAACGACAAGCCCCGGGCAGAAAAGATTTTTGATTTTTATTTAAACAAAATAAATAAAAGGGAAAACATATTCAATGCGTATTATACCCAGGGTGATTGCGCAGAATATGTTGTCCATAGCGGGCCGAATGCCTGGATAGGCATAGCTGTCCTCAATTATTATAAAGAAACCAAGAATGCAAAATACCTTCCCATTGCTGAAAAAGTTTCTGATTTTCTTTTGGAAATGATGGATCGTGAAGGTGGCATAAGGGGCGGCCCGGAAGTTGAGTGGTATTCTACGGAACACAATCTCGATGCTTTTGCTTTTTTTGATTCTTTTTACAAAATAACCAAAAATAATAAATACCGTGATGCTGCCGGGAAAATAAAAAAATGGATTTCTAAATATGCATATACCAGCTACGGCCCGCCGGTTAATAGAGGCAAGGGTGATAGCACGATAGCAACTGACACCTATGCTTGGTCGGTTACGGCTTTTGGCGTGGATGAACTTATATCTTTAAAGATGAACCCAGAAAGGATACTTGAATTTGCAGTTGAAAATTGCGAGGTAGCCGCAAACTTTAAACGCAAAGAAGGAGAAATTTTTGTAAGGGGTTTCGACTTCGCTAAATTCAGGAACTGCGCGCGCGGAGGAATTATATCTTGCGAGTGGACCGCGCAGATGATTCTTTCTTTCGAAATAATGGCAGACTACTATAAATTGAAGGATCCCGGTAAATCTAGGGATTACTTAAATAAATCTGTTTTCTATTCCAACGAGTTGCAGAAGATGCTTATTACCTCTGCCTCAAAAATAGGGGTGGAAGACCCGTGCCTGCCTTACGCATCGAGCGCGCAGGTTGATACCGGCCATGGCTGGCGCACTCCAGGCGGAGACAAAACTGGTTCCCTTTCTTCTTCAGCCTATTTTCTTATTGCTTATTTAGGGTATAATCCTCTAAAAGGAGAATTCTTAAGCTTATCTTTAAAGGAAACATATGAAACAGAGCCCGATAAATTTGCTTCAAAAACTAATTAAGATAGATTCACAAAACCCCCCGGGTAACGAAAGAAAGATAATTTATTTCATCCGTAACTATCTTAAAAGCTTGGGTATTGCTTCTAAAATTTATGAATTTAAAAAAGACAGGCTCAATTTAGTCTGTAAATTAACTTCAAAAAATCCAAAGAAAAAGATTCTGTTTACTCCTCACGTTGATACAGTGCCGGCAAACGGTAAATGGCACGTGCCTCCGCTTTCTGCAAAAATATATAAAGGAAGAATGTATGGCAGAGGCGCAACTGATTGTAAAATTAATGTGGCAGCTGCGCTTTATCTCATAAAAAAACTAAAAGAAGAAAAAACAACTCTCAAAAACATCGATTTGGTTTTTGCCTTTACCGGCGATGAAGAAACCGGCAGCCACAACGGTATAATTCCGCTTGTGAAACATCTAAAAGGAGCGGACTATGCAATTGTGTTAGATGCTGACGAGTTTGATATTGTTGTTGCACAAAAAGGGCTCCTGCATCTGAGAGTTGAACTCACTGGACGCGAGGCGCACGGAGCATATCCGGAGAGAGGAATAAATGCAGTAGAGAAAGGAGTATTTATACTAAATGAGATTTTAAAAAGAAAGTTTCCGTTTGCTACGCATACTTTATTAAAGAAACCCACTTTAAATATAGGAAGGTTCGTCGGAGGAGATAAAGTAAATATAGTTGCCGGCTACGCTTTTTTCGATATAGATATAAGATACCTGCCGAAAATGAAGGAGAAAGAGATTATAAAGAATATAGAAAAAATAATAAAGAAGCAGAAAATAAAATATAAAATAAAAATATTGGCTCATCAAAGCCCGCTTGAGATAGATAAAAATATTCCGGTGATTAAGATATTGCGCAGCGTTCTTAAAAAAAATAATATAGAAGGAAAAATAGCCCCAAGTTTTGGCGCAACTGTAATAACCTTCTTAAAAGATATCGGGATTGAATCTTTTGCTTTCGGTTTCGGCTCAAAAGGAAACGCCCACGCAAAAAATGAATCAGTTAAAATAGCTAATCTGGATAAAGGCATAAAAGTTTTGGAAGAGTATGTTAGAGGGCTGGATGAATATTTTAGAAACAGATGATCGCAGGTAAGATAGCAGATGATCATAGATTCAGCATATCGTCATACGTCTTGCGGTTGCGCCACTAGTTTCGGCTGCGTTAATCGTCTATCGTCTTCCAAACGCAACCGATTGACGATGGACGTAACGAGTAGCGTAACCGCAACCGATTAACGCAACCTTTATCTGTGCAAAAAAATTATGATCAACGAAAACTTTAAGTCAGGTTTCGTAGCAATTATGGGCCGGCCCAATGTCGGTAAATCCACAATGCTTAATGCGTTATTGAAAACGAAAATAAGCATTGTTTCGCCTATCCCCCAAACTACCCGTCACCAAATAAAAGGCATTTTGAATTTAAAAGCCGCGCAAGTTGTTTTTGTCGATACTCCCGGTATACACTCATTTAAGGATAATCTTGCCACCCAGCTAAATACAATTGCCAAGCAGTCAATTGAAGGCTGCGATTTGATTTTGTACGTAGTTGATATCTCGCGCGTTTTCGGAAAAGAGGAACTCGAGATAGTGAATTTTCTTACCCAGCAGAACATAAAAACCATAATGGTGTTAAATAAGCTTGATTTGGGAACGAAGGCTCTAAATGAATATATAGACTGCTGGAGAAAAATAATAAGCAACAAAGGCATAAAAGACGACCCCTTGGTTTATTACCTGCCTATTTCGGCAAAATTAAATAAAAATATCGATGTTCTTCGCGACGTGATTGTAGAGAATCTTCCAGGGCAAGTGCCTTTTTACGACAATAAAACATTGACTGATTTCCCGCTTAAATTCCGTATAGCCGATATCGTAAGGGAAAAATTATTTCTTGTGTTAGCGAAAGAATTACCACACTCGTTAGCTGTTGAAGTTAGGGCAATTAAGGATATGCCTCAAGGCGGCAAGATTGAAGAGACAGAAGAAACATATGAAGCTGGCGGAGAGGTGGGAATAGAAGAAGAAATAGAAGATGACCTGCAGGAAGCGCCTGAGGAAGAAGAGATTGAAGCTGAAGGAATTGAAGAAAGCGAAGATTCTTTGCTTTCTGCATTAAGCGTTCCGCAAGGCCTTGCAAAAACCGGGTTCGTTCATGTAAGGGTAAATATTTATGTAAACCGCCCCTCGCAGAAAAAGATAGTAATCGGTGCCAAGGGAGAACTTTTAAAAGAAATTGGCAGAGAAGCACGCAAGGAAATAGAAGCAATTTTCAATAAAAAAGTTTTTCTGGATATCTGGGTAACAGTCTTAAGGGATTGGCAGGATAAACCAAGGATACTCCAAGAACTCGGTTACTGGCTTACATAGCAAAAATTATTCCGTCTTATGAGCGTATTAGATTTAATCAAATCCCGCCGTTCAATTCGAAAATTTAAAAAAGTCAACATTCCTTCTAAAATCATAGAAAAAATTTTAGAAGCAGGCCGATGGGCACCGTCAGGATTAAACAACCAGCCTTGGCGGTTTATGGTTTTGGAAGGAGAGAGCAAAGACGCACTAGCAAAATTTACGCATTATAGCTATATAATAAAAGGCGCAGATAAGATTATCCTGGTTTTTTTAGATAAAAATTCTTCTTATAACTTAGAGAAAGATTTAATGGCGCTCGGCGCCTGTATTCAAAATATGCTTTTATGTATTCACTCGCTTAAACTCGGTGCCTGCTGGCTCGGTGAAATTTTAAATAAACGCAAAGATATCCATAAACTTTTTAATCTCCCCAAAAATTTACAATTGGAATCAGTGATAGCTATAGGTAAACCAATCACCTATTCCATAAAAGGCAGAAGAAAAAATATAAACAGTTTAGTAATTTAATGTAGAGATATTCCTCTTATTCGCACGAATAAGAGGAATATAAAAGGTAGTTATTCATAATTGAAGGGGTATTTCAGCAATGAGAACAGGCATATGCAAACATTTTGGGCAATGCGGTGGATGCAGTTTTCAGGATATTTCCTATTCTGTGCAAATGCTTTGTAAAGAGGAAAGCATAAGAGAGTTAATGTTGGCATATGGAATTAACTGTGAATTAAAACCGATTAATTCGTATAAAGAATGGTTCTACCGCAATAAAATGGAATTTAGCTTCGGGAGAAACGAAGGGATTACTTGTGGTTTATATAAAAAAGGAAGCCATGGAGAATTGATTGATGTTTCCGAATGCCTTATTTTTTCAAAGGATGCCGGAATCGTGCTAAAAGCAGTCAAAGATTTCTTTACAATGAAAGGGAATTCCGTTTATAACAAGTTTTCACATAAAGGTTTCTTAAGAAACCTCGTTATGCGGGAAACCAAATTCACAAATGAACTGATGCTTGGCTTGGTTACGACAAGCAGCGAAGAATTGGATAAAGATGGTTTTACTAGTATGCTTAAAAGGTTAAACCTCAATTCAACCCTAAAATCAGTTTATCGTATCGTTAATGATTCTATTTCTGATGCAGTTATATTCGAAAAGAAGGAGTTACTCTTTGGAGAACCTTTCATCGAAGAAAAACTGGATGAATTCAAATTCAAAATCGCAATTGACTCATTCTTCCAGGTCAATCCGCTGGCGATAAGAAATCTTTATGGAAAAATAAGAGATTACGCTAAGCTTAGCAAAGAAGAAAAAGTTTTGGACCTTTTTTGCGGCGGCGGCTCGATAGGCATCTTTCTTGCCGGTATGGCAAAGTTCGTCTGGGGAGTAGAGGTTTCACAGGCGATAATTGACTGCGCCTGGCAGAATGCCAAAGAAAACAATATCGAAAATATTTCTTTCTTTACCGCTGACGCGAGAGCTTTTTTAAACACCCAAGGCACTTTTTATAAGGATATAGATGTTTTAATCATTAACCCTCCGCGCCCCGGTTTATCCAACAAAATAATAAGAGCGGTTTTACGGCTGAATCCTAAAACCATATTCTATTCTTCCTGTAACCCCGATACGCTTTTTGCAAACCTTAAAGAATTGTCCGTCGCCTACAAGCCGGAATTCATTGAGCCATTTGATTTCTTTCCGCACACTCCTCACCTTGAAACGCTTGTGTTATTGCGCAGATTATAAATTAGGTATCACGTCGCACGTAACCTCGCCACCATATAAAAACATTTAGGCGAGTCCACTTGGAGTGGACGTATCACGTTTTTAAAGGCCTGTTGCGTGTTACCTGATACGTGATACTTTCTCGTTGCAAATCTAAAGCCGAAGCGGTAACATAATTTCTGTTATGTCCGATAAAAGTCTGCGCATTTCAAGCTTTTCAGTAAGTATTTTGAAAAAAGGGCTGATTTGTCCTTTCCGCACCTCTTTGGGCGAGCATAAGAACTTAGAAAATATTTTATTCACGCTTAAATTAGAAAACGGGATAGAAGGTTACGGCGAAGCAGGTATAGCCACGCATATTACAGGAGAAACTATAGAGGAGACTTCAAAAAATTTAAAGGTTGCAGGTAATAGCCTAATAGGGAAAAGCATTTGTGACTATCTTTTTATCTCCGCAGAACTCAACAATAGCTTGCCCCGCAATAAAAGCGCTGTAGCTGCTATTGAAATGGCGCTGCTTGATGCCTTAACCAAAAAAATGAAAATTCCTCTATGGAATTTTTTCGGAAATTCAGCAAAAAAACTTTCAACAGATATTACGATTGTGATTTCTGATTTGGCAGAAACAGAAAAATCAATAAAAAATTTTTATCAAAAGGGCTTTCGTGCTTTTAAGGTTAAAATCGGTAAAAATATGGGCCTTGATTTTAGAAGAGTGTGTATCGTTAAAAAGATTGCAAAAAATTCCAGGATTTATCTTGATGCAAATCAGGGTTATAACGCGAAAGAAACACTTTATTTTTTAAACTTGCTCAAAAAAGTAAACATAATTCCTGATTTAATCGAACAACCGGTCAAAAAAGATGATTGGCAAGGTTTAGGTAAAGTTACAAGAGATTCAAAGGTGCCTGTTTGCGCTGATGAAAGCGTAAGCACCGTTAATGATTGCATAAAGGCGATAAAAGAAAAAGCAGTTTCCGCTGTAAACATAAAACTTATGAAATCAGGCTTGATACAGGCAAGGGAAATAGCACGCCTTGCGCATCAAGCAGGGCTTAATTTAATGATTGGAGGAATGCTTGAAAGTTCTTTGGCTATGACAGCTTCAGCGCACTTTGCAGCAGGGCTTGGCTGTTTTAAGTATGTAGACCTTGATACGCCATTTTTTCTAAAAGAAGGCGTAAAAAATCCTTATTTAAATTCACGCGGCATTTATGATTTAACAAAGGTAAAAGCAGGCATAGGTATTAATCCTAAATGATAACCAACAGCTTTGCGATAATTGTTTTTCTTCTGGCAATTGAAACTTTGGTGCTTTCTGTATCAAGCCACCCAAAATTTAAAAAATATTTTAAATTTATCCCGGCAGTGTTTTGGATATATTTCCTGCCGATGCTTTCCTCAAGTTTTGGTTTAATTGATTCAAAAAGCCCAATTTTCCAAACCATCTCTTTTTATCTGCTTCCGTCAGCGCTTGTACTTTTGTTACTCAGCTCAGACATTAGAGCGATTTTAAAGCTTGAGAAACAAGCTCTTATAATGATGCTCGCAGGAAGCCTTGGCATTATGATAGCTACACCTTTTGTGTTTTATCTTGTTAAACAGTGGGTTGGCGTTCAAATGTGGTCAGGTTTTGGGGCTTTGTCAGCTTCCTGGACAGGCGGAAGCAGCAATATGATTGCGGCAAAAGAAGCCTTAGGCACGCCTGACGCCGTTTTTACTCCCATGGTTATCGTTGATACAATCGTTCCTTATGCCTGGATGGGAATACTGGTTGCAGCCGTAACTTTACAGCCAATATATGACAAGTGGAACCGTTCAAATAGAGAAATTATTAACACATTAAGCTGCCATGTTTCAGGCGTCAATTGCAGCAAAGAAAAACATTTTAGCTTACAAAAAATATGCCTTATATTTATTATTGCTGTTGTAGCAGGCATTGTTTCAATCTATATTGCCAATAAATTACCGGCAATAAAAAATGTTATCTCAAATTATACCTGGGCAATTATAATTATTTCTCTTTTAGGAATTTCTTTTTCGCTAACGCCGCTTAAAAAACTTGAAAATTTCGGCTCGGAAAAAATAGGTTATTTCATATTATATTTCGTTTTAACTTCAATAGGCGCGCGGTCGAATATTTCGCATATCAACGCTACCCTTATTCTTATTGCCGCCGGTTTTCTCATAGTTATTCTGCATGCAATTGTGCTTCTTTTTGCCTCGCGCCTCATGAAGGCGCCTATGTTTTTAGTCGCAGTTGCCAGCCAGGCAAATATCGGCGGAGTTGCTTCAGCGCCGATCGTTGCCGCAATTTATGAGCCGGGGCTTGCTTCAGTCGGGTTATTGCTTGCGATACTGGGAAATATTGTAGGTACTTATCTTGGAATCATAACAGGACAGTTATGCCGTTTGTTTGCATAATGAAAAACTCTTATTACATATTAATTTTTTGTTTATTGTTTAGCTCTGGCTGCTGCAACGTGCAACAAAGAACTAGCCTTCCAGCCCCCGTAAGCATTCCTGACACCATAAGAGAAATGAAGACCGCGGGTTTCTGGATAGCCAAAATAGAAAATCCCGACAAAGTTATTCTCGATGCGAAAGGCATTGATGAATTAAATACGAAAATAGAAAAAGAATTAAATTTGATAATCAATCCCTTGAAGGAATCTTTGCGCTACAACGGAAAAAGATTAAAAAGCGATTTGCAAAAGGAAATAGAAAATTTTTCTAAACAAAAACTTTACACTGCAGACGGAAAGTTAGCCGATGAAACTTTCTATGCGCCTATCAAACAGAATATGAATTTATCCCAAATGCCCGATAAGTTTAATGTCGGTTATGGATTTTTAGCGCATTATGACAACCAGCGGCTTATCCCAACGGATGAATTATTGACTAAAGAGCCGGGTGATTTGGAGTTCGATGAATTGCAAAATAGCTCTTTAGACGTAGGAACGCCACTTGTTATTTTACATGAAAGCAAAGACGGCCTTTGGATATATGCAGATGCTCCTTCAAGCAGCGGTTGGTTTAAAAAGGAAAGAGTAGCCTTTTGTGAGCCTTCTGAGCTTAAGGATTTATTGTCGGAGGAAAATTTCGTTGTAATTACATCTGCCAAAGCAGATATTTTTTTGGATGAAAGCTTAACTAAGTATTACGATTACGTAAGAATGGGTGCTAAATTCACGTTCAACGAAACAGGTAACCCCCGAGCCTTTGAAATTACAATTCCTTTAAGGGCGAAAGATGGAAAATTTTCTGCGCAAAAAGCTTATATTAAAAAACAGGATGCAAACATAGGATATTTACCTTATACCGCAAGAAATATTATTGAGCAGGCATTTAAATTGTTAAACAGCCCTTATGGTTGGGGTGGTATGGATGGCGAACAAGATTGTTCAAGCTATATACAGGAAATATTTATGACTGTAGGAATAACTTTACCACGCAACTCTTCGGCTCAAGCTAAAATCGGTATACCTTTGGTTAAGGCTGGAAGCGAAACAGAGGAAAAATTAAAAATAATTAAACAAGAAGCAATTCCCGGCGCGACAATTTTACAAATGAAAGGGCATATAGTTTTATATATAGGTATGCATAAAAATACTCCATATGTAATTCATGAAACACACGGTTATGGCCAAATGAGTGGTTCAGAAAATATCAGCCGGGTTGTAAACCGGGTAATTGTCAGTGATTTATCTCTTGGTGAAGGTTCCAAGAAAGGGTCTTTAATCTCGCGCATTACGAATATACGTTTAGTTGAATAAGAAGTTAAGGTTACAAAACCGTAACTTATTGAAAAAGTTATTATCTAGCAGTAAGATAGAAACAGATTCCCGTGTATATCCGTTTCTATAATAGAGGAGGTTTAAAATGCATGACCTTAAACCGGTTTTGGAAGAACACCCGTTTTTTAAAGGGCTAAAAGCAGAATATCTCAATTTTATAGTAGGCTGCGCTTCGAACGTGCGTTTTAAGGAAGGAGAAATAATTCTTCGGGAAGGAGACGCAGCAGATAAATTCTTTCTTGTGCGCGAAGGAAAAGTTGCCTTGGAAATAAATATTCCACAACACGAGCCAATTACAGTTCAAACAGTCGCAGGCGGCGATATACTTGGCTGGTCATGGCTCATACCGCCTCATTTTTACCGATTTACCTGCCGCGCGATTGAAGAAACTCGCGCAATTATTTTGGATGGAAAATGTTTAAGAAATAAATGCGAAGAAAATCACGATTTAGGCTACGAACTGCTTAAGCGCCTTGCCGGCGTGTTTACCCAGAGGCTTGAGGTTACCAGGAAGCAACTTATAAATATATACGAGATAGAACGTAAATGAAGCCAACATTTTTTCTTCGCCAGGGCGGCTCGAAAAAATGCTGTGCTCATTGAAAAGGAGATGGTATGAAAAAAAATATAATCGTCACAATAGTTGTTATTGCCATATCCATAATTTTCTCTGCCGGTATTTATGCCGAGAGCGATATGAGTGTTGGGGAAATGCTCGAAAGGCAGATGTGGGAAGACATGAAAACAGGTAAAACCGAAATGTATGAACCAAAAATAGCCGATGCATTTCAATCAATTCACGAAGACGGGATGCGCGGCAGAGGCCAGGAAATTAAGTTGATAAAAGATTTAGGTTTGGGCGATTATAAGTTAAGTAAATTCGATGTTACCAGGCAGGCAGATACCATAGTAGTTACTTATTTAGCGCAGATATCCAAAGAAACCGTTGGCGGTACGCAGTTATCGGATACGCCTACACCCAGGCTTAGCGTATGGATTAAAACAGAAAAAGGCTGGCAGTGGCTTGCGCATGCTAATTTGAATATGGCTAAAAAATGAAAATTTTGATAGCGGCTATGGTAACGGCAACGAAGCCCGTTTCGGTTACGTTTAGCGGTAACGCCTATGGAAATAAATAACCAAGATACAAGAAACAATAACCAAACAATGAGCAATAACCAAAATTCAATAACCAAACGTTTTTGTTTGGTTATTGGTAATTGGAATTTGGATATTGTTTGTATCTTGTACCTTGGTTATTGGTTATTTTAATTGAAACGTAAAACGTAACCGTAAGACGAAACGGGCATCGTAACCGTAACCGAGAGACGTTATCGCAAATCAATAAGGAGGCAAAATGGACCCATTACTTAAAAAAGTAATCAATGCCGCAGGCGTTTCAGGGTATGAAAGCGAGATTACAAAAATAATGTATGATGAGTTCAAGAAAATTACAAAAGAAGTAGAAATCGACGGTTTCGGGAATGTGATAGCACGTAAAGGAAAAGGCGTAAAAAAAATTATGGTTGCCGCGCATATGGATGAAATAGGCCTTCTTGTGAAATATATAACCAAAGATGGGTACCTTAATTTTATTAAAATCGGCGGGATAGATGACAGAGTGCTTGTTGGCCAGCGTGTTGTTGTAAAATCAAAAAAAGGAGATGCTTTCGGGATTATCGGAATGAAACCGCCGCACCTCGTCAAAGAAGAAGAAAGGAAAAATCCGATAAAATATACTGATATGTTTATCGATATCGGAGCAAGGACAAAAGAGGAGGCAGAGAAAAGAGTTTCCATAGCTGACTCAGTTATTTTTGAACCAAACGCAGGCTTACTTTCCGGAAACCTCATTTACGGAAAAGCCATAGATGACAGGGTAGGCTGCTTTGCTTTGATAAAAATTTTGGAAAGGTTAAAAATCAATGCGCAAATTTATGCAGTTAGCACGGTGCAGGAAGAAGTTGGCTTAAAGGGGGCACGCACCTCTTCTTTTAAGATAAATCCGGATTTCGCAATCGCGATAGATACAACCAGCGCCGGGGATACCCCGATGATAAAGGAAAATGAATCAAATCTTAAGCTTGGGTATGGTGCCTGCATTACCATGATTGAAGCTGCGGGAAGAGGGATTATTGTCAGCGAAAAAATAAAAAATCTTTTTATCGAGACAGCCAAAACAAATAAAATAAAATACCAGCTTGATGTAGTTGAGGGAGGAATGACCGACGGAGCAATGATTAATATGAACAGAGAAGGTATTCCTGCCGGAGTATTAAGTGTGCCCAGCCGCTATGCGCATTCCCCTACGGGTGTTTTTTGCACAGATGATTTGAATGCGGTGATTGAACTTGCAGTCAAAGCAATAGAAAAATTTGTTAAAAGTTAATTATGTGGATAACCATATCGCTATAAGTAGAAATTTCTGCTGGAGCGGTGTTTAAGAAAATAGAAAAGTAATGCAGGATATAAAGAAAAAAATAATGGCCGTAGTAGGAGTTTCGCACAAAGAAAATAAATTTGGATTTAGAATATTCAATGACCTTGTGCAAAACGGTTTTAATGTCGTAGGCATAAATCCAACCGATGGAGAAATTGCCGGAAGAAAAATCTACCGGAGCCTAAAAGAAATCAATACTAAGATAGATTTGGTAATTACAGTTGTGCCCGCGCGCGTTACTGAGCGTATAGTTGATGAATGTAATGAGCTGGGCATTAAAGAAATTTGGATGCAGCCGGGTTCAGAGTCAAGTATAGCCATAGAGAAAGCTAAAAATTACGGTATCGAAGTTACCTCAAACGCCTGTTTTATGGTTGAAGAAGGAATCTGGTAGCTCTTTGATTGCGCAATGCTCGCAATTGTGTAAGCGTTTTCACAAAGATTGGCTGATTGCCTTGAAATAGGGTTAAGCGAATGTTATACTAAGGTGGAAGAAAGGGAAAATTAACCCTGCCTGTTGCGTCAACAGGTTAAAGTGCTACAGCCAACACCTAATACACGGGAGCTGAATTTCCTTTCGCTGAGGCGAATAGGATGAAGCACCCACTTGTATGAGAAACGGACTGTATGCAGCAAGCCTGAGACGGACTGATGGCAGGGTGTTTTTTTGCTGTCCTTCGGGCAGCAAAAAAACACCCCCGAAGCGCTTCGTATAAATTTTCCTGCTTGTGAAACAAGCGTGGAAAATTTATACGATATTCAGGCGCGAGGGGTAATTAACTTCACCAACCAATTTCCAACACCCCACTTTGCCTTTTTAACCCTCTGTGATAATATATTACAGAGGGTTTGTTATTGGATTTAAATAAAATAATGTAAATTTTATGGCTGAAAAAAAATTAAAAAGAGCAATAATATTCGGATGGCTTTTAATTATTTGGGGAATTTTATCCGCGGTTCTTGGTTATTTTGAAAGTATGATTACCATCCATTATGGAGGCCGTAAAGGCCCGTATCCAATGGGTGTGGACATTCTAGTTAGTTTGCTTGCCGGACTGCCTTATAGTTTATTTTTGCTTATTGTTGGAATAGGTTTGAAAAAATTAAAATCCTGGGCTAGAAATCTAACTTTATTTATATTAGTACCATTTTATTGCATTTTTCAACCCATCCGCTATTTTTATCTTTTAGGATTTAATAATATTGAAAAAATTAAATTTACAATCAAAACTGGAAGCTGGCCGGAAAATATGTGCCCAATGTTGATACCGTTTTTATTTGGTCTATTCTTGTTTATTTATTTTATTTCTCCCGCAATAAAAGATCGATTCAAATAGCAAATCAATCCGTGGTGAATATATGTCTCAAAATGATGCACCTCTTGCTCTGCGATTACGTCCCAAAACCCTTGAAGAATTTATCGGCCAAAAACACATTTTAGGAGAAGGAAAGCTCTTAAAACGCTCAATTATCGCCAAAAGGCTTCCTTCGCTTATCTTTCACGGGCCTGCCGGATGCGGAAAAACTACCCTTGGCCTTATTGTTGCTCAAAGTATAGAGGCTGATTTTATATATCTGAATGCCTCTTTTACTTCTTCGGTTGAGGTCAGGAAAATCATCCTTAATGCGAAAAAAACATTGGCAGATAAGGGTAGAAAAACCATTCTCTTTATAGATGAAATCCACCGGTTTAATAAATTACAGCAGGAATCTCTCGTGCCGGATACCGAAAGCGCGAATATTAACCTTATCGGCGCAACCATATATAACCCTTATTATTACCTTATACCATCGCTTATCTCGCGGGCGATTGTCGCTGAATTTAAGCCTCTAACCAAAGAAGATATCATGATAATTCTTAAACGCGCAATTTCCGATAAGGAAAACGGTTTAGGAAATATGAATATTACCTGCAGCGAAGAAGCTCTTGAGCATATAGCCGTACTGTCGGCAGGAGATGCACGAAAGGCACTTGGCTCTTTAGAAATAGGAATACTCAGCACAAAGGAAGATTCATCGGGAAAGATAAATTTCGATTTAAATACCGCTCGTGAAAGTATCCAGAAAAATATATTTTATGATAAAAAAGATTCGTACCATTACGATACTATTTCCGCATTTATAAAATCAGTAAGAGGAAGCGATGTTGACTCCGCGCTTTACTGGCTTGCGAAAATGATTAAATCCGGGGAAGACCCGCGTTTTATCGCCAGGCGGATTGTAATTTTAGCTTCGGAAGATATCGGCAATGCAAACCCCTTTGCGCTCGTTTTAGCGACCAGCGCTTTTAAAGCCGTTGAATTTATAGGTAAGCCTGAGTCAGATTTAATTTTAGCCCAGGCGACAATTTATCTCGCGTGCTCCCCAAAATCAAATTCAGCTTATCTCGCGATAGATAGTGCGAAAAAAGATATTGATTCTGAGGAAACAAAAGAGGTGCCGAAGCACATCAAAACACACTCCAAAGATTACAAATACCCTCATTCCTTTGGCGGTTTCGTTGAGCAAGATTATGGAGCAAAAGCTAAATATTATTTCCCTAAGGATGTAGGCGAAGAAAAGAAATTAAAGGAATTTCTGGAGAGTTTACGCAGGAACAAATAGCTGTCAGTCGTCAGCTATCAGCCTGAAGTAAATCGTCCTTGTTTTTTGAGTAGTTTATGATAGATTATACAACACAGATAACAGATTAATATCTGTGATCATCCGCTTCAAAATCTGTGCTAATCTGTGCAACAAAAATGATTAAAGAAGTAGCAACTCCAAAATTAAAGAACCCAATTTTTATTGCTGCCTGGCCTGGGATGGGAGAGGTAGCCTACAGAAGCGTATTATTTCTTCGTGAAGTAATGGGTTTTAAGATGTTTGCTAAGCTTGAATCCGGAGAATTCTTTAAGCCCGCCGCGGTGGTTGTTGAAAAGGGGATACTGGAATTGCCTTCAATGCCTGCCGGATTTTTCTATTACGTAAAAGGTAAAAAATCACCGGACATAATTCTTTTCATGGGGGAAGTGCAGCCGCCCCTTGAACGCGCAGAAGAATTGTCTTGCGCTATAATTGATTTTGTCAAAAAATATAAAGCTAAATTTATACTTACTTTCGCCGCAAAGCCTGAAGCTATAGACCACAAAACGCCGTCTTCGGTAAGAATTGTGGCAACACATGACGAAATATTAAAAGAATTTGCTAAATTTGGCGTCAAGCCCCTGAAAGAAGGCCAAATCAGCGGGCTTAACGGGCTTATCCTTGGCGTTGCAAAAGGCCGCGGCCTTCGCGGTGCTTGTCTTTTGGGGGAAATTCCTTTTTATACCGTGCAGATAGAAAATCCAAAAGCCAGCGCAAGCATTTTAAAAATTATAAATGACTATCTTGGTTTAAACTTAAGCCTTTTGCCTTTAACTGACAGAGCAAAATTTATCGAAACAGAAATAGATAAACTGATAAGTTACCTTAAGGGAGAAGTCCCTGAGCCGACTTCAACTCCTTTAAGCGAAGAGGATATAGAAAAACTTAAAAAAGATTTAGCTGCTTACAGTAAGCTTCCGCAGTCTGCCAGAGAAAAAATAGAGGGGCTTTTCAAGGAATCGCAAAAAGATATAACCAAAGCCACAAAGCTTAAAGACGAGCTTGACCATTGGAATGTTTATACAGAATATGAAGATAAGTTCCTTGACCTCTTCAAGAAGAAAGATAGAAAAGAAGAATCTCATTAAAAAATTACAAATCACAAATTCCAAACCACAAACAATTTACAATAACCAAAATTACAAATAGAGAAAATTTAACCGCCATTTTTAACTTAGAACCCGCGATAAATAATGGAAGGGCTTTCTGTAAAAAAAATAAGGCATTTGGAAGAAGCTGCCAAAAAGATTGGCCTTAACGAAAGGCTTCTTATCGAAAATGCTTCCAGCAATCTAGCGGCTATAATAGATAATTTGAAGCTGGGTAAAAGCGTATGTGTGGTTGCGGGTAGAGGAAATAATGGCGCGGATACGCTTGCCTGTGCAAGAAAGCTCGCCGCCAAAAATTACGAAGTTTACGCTGTAGTTTTGAAAGAAAAAGATTTTAATGCGGAGGTAAAATTTCAGAAAGAACTTTTAGATAAAATAAAAATCCCTGTATACGTAATTGACCCGGCTAACGTAGAAGAATTTAAAAAATACCTCAAAGCCTCTGATTTTATTTTAGACGGTATATTGGGAATAGGTACAAAGGGCGAGCTTTCTACTTTCCTTAAAAAAATAATCCGCGATATAAATAAAAGCGGAAAGAAAATAATTTCCTGCGATATTCCTTCGGGGTTGTCCCCGGATAGCGGAGTTATATTAGGAGAGGCAGTAAAAGCAGACTATACAATCACTTTTATCGCCCCGAAAAAAGGATTTTTGTTAAATGATGGGCCAAAGCTTTGTGGTAAAATATATGTGGCGGATATAGGGGTTTCTGTGGAGGCCCTTAAAAGAGTAAAAGGAAGAGAGGTTTAAATATAGATGCTTGATGCTAGATGCTTGATACTCGTAAAAAACAAGGACAACGAGCATCCAGCATCTGGCATCTAGGATCAATTAGTTGCTCCTTCTACTTATAAATATTATGAACGAAGAAATTATAACCCTAAAACACGGCGAAGGCACGAAAGCGAGCTACAATTTAATTAGAGAAGTTTTCCTAAAGAAACTTTCTAATCCTATCCTTGCGCAGTTAACAGATGCAGCAACCATAGGAAAATTTGTTTATAGCTGTGACTCTTTTACTGTAGACCCTATATTTTTCCCCGGTTCCGACATAGGTAAACTTTCCGTCTTCGGCACAGTAAACGATATTTGTGTTAGTGGAGGAATCCCTAAATATTTAAGTTTAGCCATGATTGTCGAAGAGGGGTTTTTAAAATCCGACCTTATAAGAATAGTAAATTCAATAAATCTGGCCTCCCGCATATCTAAGGTTGATATAGTAAGCGGAGACTTTAAAGTGGTTGAACGTGGAAAAGCAGACAAAATTTTTATAAGCACATCAGGCATAGGGGAAAAAATACAGAATGCCAACCCCTCTTTTAAAAATATAAAAAATAAAGATAAGATAATTGTTACAGGTTCAATCGGCGAGCACGGAATAAGCGTTATGCTCAGCCGTAAAAAGATTTTCGAATTTAACATAAAAAGCGATTGTCAGAGTTTAAAAAAGCTGGTTACTTCACTATGGATGAAATTCCCGCAAATTAATTTTATGCGTGACCCAACGCGGGGAGGAATCGCGAGCGTTTTAAATGAAATCTATTTAGGAAGCAAAAAAGGAATAAGAATTTTCGAAGAAAATATACCGGTTCGGCGCGACGTGAAAGCTGCCTGCGAAATATTAGGAATAGACCCTTATTATCTTGCCTGCGAAGGAAGAGCGGTTCTTATTGTGCCGGATAAAATTTCAAGGAAAGTTTTAAATTTTTTAAAGAAAACCTCCAAATCCGCATCAATAATAGGAGAGATAGATGATAACGTAAAAGGTGTCGTGCTTGAAACAGTTTCCGGAGGAGAGCGAATCCTTGATTTCTCACACTCGTTTAACTTGCCCCGCATATGCTAACAACCCATAAATAATTAAAATAGCTGGAGAAATAACCAAGCTCCAAGATACAATAACCAAACAATGACCAATAACCAAATCTCAATAATCAAACAAAAATCAATGTTTCCGTTCGGTCATTGGTTATTGGAATTTGAATATTGTTTGTATCTTGTATCTTGGTTATTGGTTATTTAATAAATCAATGGACAAAAAAATTCCCGAAGAAACCATCATACGCCTATCTTATTACCTGCGCGCCCTTATTTATTTTCTTGAAGAAAAGAAAAAAGTAGTATCAAGCCGCCAGCTCGCCGATTTTCTTAAAATAAGCCATCATCAATTAAGAAAAGACCTTTCCTATTTCGGGCATTTCGGCAAAAAGGGCGTGGGATATTCCTGCCTTGAGCTTATTGACCGGATAAAAGAGATACTCGGTTTAAATCAGCAGTGGAATGTTTGCGTTGTGGGTTTCGGCAATTTAGGCAGAGCCCTTTCCTTTTATAAAGGTTTTCGCGACCAGGGTATATGCATAAAGGCTGCCTTTGATGTTGATAAAAATAAACAAAACAAAACTTATAACGGAATAAAAATTTACGGCCTTGAGAAGCTTCAGAATATAATAAAGAAAGAAAATATCCGAATTGCGATAATAACGGTACCAAAAGAAAATGCAAAAGAAATTTCAGATAATTTATATCGATGCGGAATACGCGCCATTTTAAATTTTGCACCGGTAAAACTTGCTTTGCCGCAAGACATTATCCTTAAGGATGTGGATTTTTCTTGCCAGCTAACTTATCTTACCTATAGATTGAAGCTTTTGGAAAGAGTAAACTTGCAGTAGTACCGAGGAAAACTATTTAACCATTTTATTAACGTTTAGCGTAGAGCGTTTAGTAATTCAATACTATACGTTACCCGCTAAACGTTAATAAATAAAACATGCGAGAGAGGGGAGTTGAACCCCTACAGTATTGCTACCGTTAGCCCCTCAAGCTAATGCGTCTGCCAATTCCGCCACTCTCGCTACATAGTTTTCAGTTTGGTCAAAAACTTTTTGCTTCTACAAGAAATTTATTTAGTTTAATAGCTTATGCGGGCAACAACATTAAAGAAGCTTTGCCTTTGGCAAAGGTTGTTGACCGCCACTCTCGCAGATGGAAAATTATTTTTTGATTTTATAAAGAACTCAAACTTTTGTTTTTTTCGGTTTAAATAGGGAAAGCTTTGAGGTTTATATATAAAATTAAACAATCTTAAGCTATCATTTATCCCGTAATGAAGCTCATAAGCCGCTCTGTTGTTTTTGTTTCCTCCCCATATTTTACCTTTATCTAGTTCGCCATATTCAGAGAGATTGGTTTTTAATGATTTTAAAAAAGGTAAGCTCCCGCAAACAAAAGTTGTTCTGATTTGTAAACTATTTTTCCAGCGTTTTTCTTTCCATACGCAAACGCTGCCATCACCGTCAAAATAACCTCGTACAAAATCAGAAAGATATTTCGGAGGTACGGCAGGGAACCTAATAGTTTTAGATTTTCTTGGAGTTAGCCCTAAGCTATAAAGATCATTATACAAAGTTTTGTTTTTAATTTGTAGACGGTATCCTCTGGTTTTTTTACCTATTTTGTGCTCGGAATTTAATAGTTTTTTAATATCTTCCAGTAATCTTTTATCTTTTAAAGTAATATCCAAACTCCTATGGCCATTTTTATGTTTTATGAGGCATCCATCAGCGGTAATCAAACCTAAAACATAAGCCATATCTGGTGACCAATTTTTGAAAAAATTATCGTTAACTTCTAATTTTGGCATACTATGTTTATTTTTAGGAAGATTATATATATCATACAACCGTTACTCTGACAACTATATTTATTTTTTGGAACTATTTAAATAGGTTTTAATTAGTGGCAATTCGTTTCAAATTCGTGGTAATTCGTATTCAGTATTTCTGCTCGGTTCTTTTGTCGAAAATATATTTACTTTGAGCGAATTTTTTGGCAAACCCCTTAACTTCTGCTCCGAGCGAGCTTATTTGTGCGGTATGCGTGAACTCTCTGTATAAGTTGGTTATTATTCCCACAGAGATAGTAATAAATCCGAATTTATGTATTTCGTTGTCACGCCCCTTTGTTTCGATAAAGCCTTTTATCCTGTCTTTTTCATCAAAAAATTTGGGAGATACTTTATCGAAATCACTTATTATTTTTTTTGCTATTTCTTCGCCCTTTTCCGGAGAGGTTATGATAAAGAAATCATCTCCGCCGATATGGCCGATGAAATCTTTTGTGGTGCCTTCTTTTGAAATGGCATCGATTAAAATGCGGGCGGTTTCTTTTATTACCTCGTCGCCTCTTTCAAAGCCGTAGTAGTCATTTACCGCTTTGAAGTTATCCAAATCGATATAAAGCGCGGCAAACTTTTCTTTGCTTTTTATCTTTTCATCCAGTTCGCGGTTTATTGAAACGTTTCCGGGAAGCCGCGTTAAAGGGTTTGCGTCTAAATTGATATTCGACCGCCGTATAAGCATTCGCACTCTCGCAGTAAGCTCCTGCGGTGAAAAAGGCTTTACCATATAATCATCAACACCTGACTCAAGCCCTTTTACCTTATCTTCGATTTCTCCTTTGCCGGTCAGCATCAGCACGGGCAAATGCACAAGCAGCGGGTCTTTTCTTAAAATATTACATATTTGCGGCCCCTGAATGTCAGGAAGCATATAATCTAAAACCAATAGGTCAGGCACCTGGCTTTTTAATTTTTCTATAGCTTCGTTGCCAAGGGCGGCACTGATAACTTCGTATTCTTCTTCCAGGGTTGCCTTGAGAAGTTCCAAAATATCAGGGTCGTCGTCAACGACCATTATTTTTAATTTAACCATAATATAAACTCAGGTTAAGGTTGAGGTCAAGAGTATATTATAGCTTAACCTCAACCTTAACCTTTTCCATTTTAAATGTTCTTTTCCTTCGCCAATTTAAGCGTGAAATAAAAGGTGCTGCCTTTTCCAATTTCTGATTCGACCCATATTTTTTCTTTGTGTATTTCGATAATTCTTTTTACAAGAGATAGGCCAAGCCCCGTTCCTTTTGCCATAGCATTTACTGCATTATCTGCCCTAAAGAATTCCTGAAAAATCTTTTCCAAATTTTCTTTCTCTATTCCATAGCCTGTATCTGCTACGGCAACAACAGCTTGATTGCCGGTTGCCTTAACACTTATTTTTATCTGCCCGCCGTTGGGCGTGAATTTAATGGCATTTCCAAGCAGGTTTATAAATACCTGGTCAATAAGGTTTTTATCCATGTAGACCAAAAGTGTCTCCGGTGTATCCAAAACTAATTTTATTGCTTTTGCCTGCATTTGAGGGGAGAGGAATTCGCCCGCATCCCTGATTGATTTTGCGATATCGGCAGGAGCTATTTTTACTTCTGTTTTCCCCGATTCGATACGCGCGATGTCCAAAAGAGTATTGACCATATTTACAAGCTTATCAACATTTTCATCTATTGTCTCAAGGCGCTTCTTGGCTTCTTCAGGGAGCTTTCCGAATTTTTCAGCAACCAAGAGCGAAGAGAAACCTTTTACTGAAGTAAGAGGGGTGCGCAATTCATGCGATACGCCGGAGATAAAATCCGATTTTGCCCGGCTAATTGCTTCTATCTCGCGTAAGCTCTTAACTAATTCATTGGTTCTTTCTTTTACTTTCTTCTCAAGCTCATCTTTTGCATTATAGATTTCTTCAAAAAGCTGAATGTTGTCGAGGCACTGGCCAAGATACATACAGATAATTGAAAAAATTTCTTTTTCCGCGCGCCTGACATCCGTTGGCATAACCAGGTTGGCCAAAACAAACACGGCATATATTTTCTCCCGCGCTTTTATCGGAGCGATTAGAAAATCTTTTGTTTGAAGGGTAGTTATCAATTCCGCACCGGCTTCGGTATCGGATGAAATTAATGGTATGGCCTGGATGAAGTTCTTTTTATATTTTACGAAATCTTTTAGTGCATCTATTTCCTTGGGTTCAAAGCCGACACTTAATTTTACCTCGCCTTCCATTGTGAGTATCAGGCCCTTTTTAAAACCCAGGTCATTTATCGTTTTATCGTCTACTTGCGAAAAAAGGTTTTCTTTATCCAGAATGTGCAGTGAAGATATTATGAGATTTTTAAGAAGAGTAAGCTTGTTGAGTTTATCTTCCACTTCTTCCTGGTAGAGCTTCAGCTCCATATCGCCCTTGATTATTAGTTTTGCCTGATAATCAAGCTCCCGGATTGTTTTATTAAGGTGTTCGATATTTCTTTTGAGGATATTTATAAATTGCAGCTTATTTATAATATAAATAACAAGAAAAACTATCACGAAACATAGAAAAATCGCCGAACCTATAATGGGCCCCATAGAGGATAATGTTGTGTTCATTTCCATAACGTCATTAATATGTTTCCGGCTTCAAGGTTTATTTCTCTTCTCTCTGCTTCAGAGAAAAAAGAGTAATCAGCATATATGCCTATTATTTTGAATTTATCCCCGAGCAGCTGCTTGATAACGCGGCTCTCTTCGTATGCGTATTCCCGCAATACCCGCTTTCTCAACATAGAGTTTACCATAAATACCAAACCTTCTCCATGGCTCTTTATGAATCCAAGTTTTTTCTTAAGCTCATCAAGCAGGGCTTGTGGATGGAAAAACATTATATGCCCCTTTACGCCTTCCTTAAGATTCCCAATGCAGGCGAGAGAGCCGTCTTTTAAACATTCGATAACGTTTATTAAATGTATATCGTCATTATAATAGACGCCAAGCGGATATAGCGAGAAAAGATAATTTTTTATGAAAGTATTGAATTTATCTTCCAGATAATCCCTGTATATATTTATGGCCGGCCTGCCGTTTATTTCCATTATTATGCTTTCTTGCGCCATAACTTTTGTGATTGTAAAAGGCTTGCCCAAAGGGATAAACCCGGCGATGCTTAACGATGTTTCTTGTATGCCGCCGCCGATTATGTTAACCAGGCCTTCGGTTACCGTATTATTTACTATCTGATAATTCTTCGTGGCATATTTTCTAATGTAGCCTCCCCCAAAGACGTTAAAAGATTTTCCTATTGCAAGCTCCAGCCCGCGCAGGTAATTACGATAATTAAAATTATGCGATAAGAAAGAAAAAATAACTTCTTTTTCATGGGAATATTTTTTCAAAAACATCCGAAGCTCTGATTCTATTTTTTGCGTCGAATCTTCTTTTATAAAAACTTCCGTAAACTCTGTATTCTCTTTATTTATGGCAAAAGCAACCATGCCTTCTTCCAGTATCCGGTCTTCAAAATTAAGAAACGGGCTTTGCAGGCCAATTATCTTCCGGGGCTTTAAAGTAAAATTTATAGTTTTTAAGGCTTCGTGCGGGTTATATTGAGGCGTAAAAAATAAAAATATGTCCTTGACGGCCTTAGGAAAAACGGACTTTATTTTTAAAGAAAGCTCTTTGGCAGCTTCTTCGCCTCTCTTTTCGCTGGACGCTATGGCAAATTTTTCTTCCATTGTATTTACAATAAAGCAGAGCGATGCAATAGTCAATATTTTTCTTGTAGCAGGTAATTTTTAGCATGCGTTTTGCGTTCTTGCGGCCATTTTGCGCTTTTGCGGTGTACGGAATAGTTTTCAGGAGCAGGGAAAAATTATATTGACATTGTCTTTGCCTGACTATAGAATAAGCCCAATCATAAAATAAAGCTCAGCATAAGAAAGGAGAGGGAAAATGAACTTAAAAATCGCTTCAATTTTTACTGCTATAATTATCTTATCTTTTGGCGCATTTGCCCAAACAGTGCCGCCGTCGCAGACAATAGGAGCTACTGAACAGCGTGACAGAGCCCTTGAAGAGCAAAAGGCAATCGAGCAGCAAATTCAAACGAAAAAGAAAAAGCCGGAAATTAAAGAAGAACCCGTTAAGGAAGCGCCTCTGCCTGCAGATACCAAAAAAGTCCAGATAAAGAAAATAGTCGTTGAAGGCGCTACCTTGCTTTCAGAGAAGGAGTTAAAAGGTATAGTTTCCGGATATGAAGGCAAAGACCTGGCTCTTTCTGAAATGCAGAAGATTGCCGATAAAATAACCGAAAGCTATAGAAAGAAAGGTTATACCACTTCCCGCGCCTATCTTCCGCCGCAGACCATTAAAGACGGTATTCTGACAATAAAAATTATTGAAGGCAAAGTGGGTAAAATCGATATTAAAGGAAACCGCTACTTCCGCACATCTTTGTTGGAAAAAAAAATTAAACTTAAACCGAAAGATTACTTCGATTACGATATCCTCCAAAATTCTCTTACCTATATAAATGAAAACCCCGACAGAATGGCGAAAGCCATTTTAGTCCCCGGTGTTGAGCCCGGCACAACCGACATAGTAATAGAGGTAAAGGATAGGCTCCCCATACATATAGGTTTTGACTATGATAATTTCGGTTCCCGCTATATGGAAAAAAACCGATGGGCATTTGTTTATGAAAATAATAATTTATTGGGATTTGATGACAAGTTGTACCTTAAATATCAAATGTCGCAAAAAAGCCTTTATAGCTTAAAAAACGTAAGATATATCTATCCGGTAAACGAAAAAACAGAAATCGGCGGTTATTATTCTTATAGCCGTTTGGTGCTGGGAAAGGAATTTCGCGCTTTAAGTGCCGTAGGCAAGGCCAATATCGCCGGTATATTCGTAAACCGGGCCGTATTTGAAAACAGGATACTTGATTTACGATATAATTTCGGCTTTGATTATAAAGATATTAAAAACTATCTTTCCGGCGCAGAATCTTCCCGTGACGAAATGCGGGTTATCAAAAATGGCCTGGACATTGATATTACGGATAAGTTTGGCAGAACGATTATTACTCCTGAAATAGACGTAGGCATACCGCGTATGTGGGGCGGCTTAACCGCGAAAGACTCCAAGGCATCGCGCGTTGGTGCCGGCGGCCAGTTCGTTAAAGGAGTTTTTAACTTCTACAGGTTGCAGCCAATGCCTTTTTCTTCATCCCTTTTATTAAAAAATTCCGCGCAGCTTTCCAATTATAATTTAGCCGCGGCAGAGCAGTTTCAAATCGGCGGCGCGCAAAGCGTGCGTGGTTACGGCCCGGGTGAATTTGCGGGAGATAAGGGAATATATTCTTCTGCGGAGTGGTCGTTTCCCGTGTATGGTTTGCCTAAAGGCATAATGGTGCCTACAACCGGAAGCCGGCTTTATGATGCCGTAAGGCTGGTCTGTTTTTATGACTGGGCGAACAGCCGCCTTAACAACCCTCAGGCCGGAGAAGAAAAGAGCGACACTCTTCGCGGTTGGGGATACGGCGTAAGATTTAACGTAAAAGATTTATCTTTGAAATTTGAAATGGGTTATCCGCTCGGCAAGCTTCCTTCGGATGGCAACCGTGCGCATCCTTGGGTTGAGTTCAGCTGGCGGTTTTAATGAGCACATTATTTTTTCGGCGTGCACACCGAAAAAATAATAGTGTGAATTAACCCCGCAGCGCTTCGTGTGAATTTTCCTGGCCGCAGGCCGAGAAAATTCACACGATATCTGGGCGCAAGGGGTAAAGAGCCTTTGAATTAAACGCACATAAATTCCTACTTCATAAGTTACTGCACCTTAGTAAGTTACAAAAATCTTAAATTTTCGACTTGACATTCTTTGATTAAAATGCTATATCTTAAGAACATTTGAAAACGGTTACAATATCAGTAAATCCACGAAATCCACGGGGTAGAATGGAGTCGTTTAAAAAATTTAGCAAAAAAATCAGTATTTACAAAATAGCCTTTCTGGCTATTTTTCTTTTTTCACTCTCTTTGAATTGCTTTTCGCAAAGTCTTCCCGAAGGCGGCACAGTCGTAGACGGTTCTGCTGCCATAATCAATACCAACCCCAACACAGTAGACATAAATATTGGCAGCGACAAATCCATTATTGATTGGAACAGTTATAACGTTGCCGCAGGTAAGACAGTTAACTATAACCGCGATTCGTCTTTTATTTCTTTAAACCGCGTAACCGGAGCCGACCCTTCCAGTATCTTCGGGACAATCAACGCACCAAACGGGCAAATCTTTTTAGTAAATCCAAACGGAATTTTATTTGGTTCAGGAAGCCACGTTAATGCCGCGGGGTTAGTTGCCTCAACTCTTGATATCACCAACGAAAATTTTATGAAAGGCAACTATGAATTTTTTAAAGTCGCCGGCAAGAACGCTTACGTCATCAACAACGGAATGCTTTCAACCAACAAAGCCGGAGGATACATTTGTCTTCTTTCCCAGGCAGTAGAAAATCAGGGCGAAATTTATGCCTTAGCTAATTTAGGAACGATTGCTTTGGCTGCCGGTGAAAAAATTACCGTTGGCTTAGACAACAATAGTTTAATTTCCGTAGTCATAGATGAAGCCGTTCAGTCAGAAATCATCGGACCCGACGGCCAGAGAATGGATAGCGCAATTAAAAATAGCGGCACCATTTCTGCAAACGGCGGAAAAATTATTCTAACAGCTAAAGTCTTAAATGAGGTTTTTGACTACGCGATAAATAATTCAGGCGTAATCCAGGCAAAAGCATTAAACGAGCACGACGGAGTTATCGAGCTTGCCGCCAGCGGCGCACCGATTATAAATACCGCAACCGGCATTATAGAGGCAAGCAAAGAAATAAAGATTGTTAATGCAACAAGCAATATTATAAATGAAGGAACTATTAGTGTAAGCAACCCTGTTTCAGGCGAGGCAACTATCGCTGTTACTGCCGATAATGGAGTTTTAATAAATAGCGGTTCAATTACCGCGGATGGAACGAGCACAGCAGTTGACGGAGGGCAAGTTGCGTTATTGAGCGCGATGCTCTTCCAGAATGGCTTAATTTCAGCAAACGCATATGAAGGTGGAACAGCCGGGTCAGTCGAACTTATTTCCCAGAGCTCAACTGTTTTAGGTTCAAATAGTGTAACCAGTGCAGCTTGCCCGTTTACCGTGGGTAACGGCGGCCAGATATTGGTTAAGTCAACAAACGGCGGTACAGACGTATTAAGCGGAGCGGTAATTGATGTATCAGCCGGTAGTATACAAGGTGATGCTGGTTCATTTGAAATAAATGCTTTTAATCAATTAGGTTTTTACGGCGTCTTAAACGGCCGCGCACCACCGTCTTACAACGCTGCAAATGTTGTGTTCGCGACCACCCTACCGTACGACCCTGCTCTTACCAGCACTTATACCATCATAATCGCAGGTGAAATTTCCGCTCAAAACATTTCTTTAACCAGTAATCAAGGCATAAATATAACCGGAACAATTCTATCAAGTGGAACCGTTACTCTTGAAGCCCAGGGGCCCATTGAAGCCACAGGCATTTTAAGGGCAAAGACCCTTTTAGAGCACGGCGCGTCATTTTATGTTAGCGGAACAGCTGAAGTCGAATCTGCATATCTAGATAATCTTGACAATGCAATAACCTGGGGTAGCGGAAATTATAGCGGCCCCTGGTATGATGACGATGACATTAATATCGCGGACAATGCCGTTATAAATATGACCGGCGATCTTACTTTCTGGGCAGATCATAATACCGGCGGCTGGGGTGTTTTTAGCATGGGGCCTGGTTCTTCTATTATTGGGAATAACAATAATCTTACCATAAGAAGCTCTGCGCTTTCTTCGGGGAGCCCAAAAAATTGCATGCTGCGCACCATAAGCGGAGTGGCAACGCTTACTTTAAGAGAGTCTGATTCCGGTTCAAATCCGACATTTGTACAGAATAACGCGATTAGCGTAGCTAATTTTATCTTAAACAGCGGGACTTTCCAGTCTGACCCAACCATTGTTTTTAGCGTATCCAACAGTTTTACTCTGCCGGGTGGCACTTTTAACCGCTTTACCGGAACTGGCAGTTCAGCTACCCCATACCTTATATATGATATCTATGGTCTACAGGCAATGAAATGCCACCTTTCGTCATACTTTAAGCTCGCGAAAGACATAGATGCTTCCGGAACCTCTACTTGGGATAGCAACAAAGGCTTTGAGTCGGTAGGCAGCAGTTCCAATAATTTTACCGGCAGTCTCGACGGCGATTATCACAAAATTACAGGTCTTTATATAAACCGCTCTTCAGACTATGTTGGTCTTTTTGGCTATCTCTATGGTGCTCAAATCCAAAATGTCGGTTTAGAGGGCGGAAGTATAACAGGTAGAAATTATGTTGGAAGTCTAGCTGGTTATATCAGCCATTCAAGCAGTATATCTAAATCCTATTCCACTACCAATGTGACTGGCACGTGGGCAAGGACAGGGCATGATAATCCCGTTACCGTTATCGTTGGTGGTTTAGTTGGCCAGGTCAGCTCTTCCAGTACTATTTCTAACTGTTACGCTAGAGGAAATGTGTCTGGCACAGCATCAACAACTGGTAGTGATAGCGATGCCACCGTGTATATTGGTGGTTTAGTAGGGCAAAATTATGGTACTATCGAAAAATCTTATTTTGCTGGTAATATAAGCGCTACGGCCAGTACATCAGGCAGTTCCAGTCACCCCGCAATATATTTTGGCGGTTTAGTTGGATATAACGATATCGGCGCTCATTATACAGCAAATTTCTGGGATAAAGACGTTTCTGGTATATCCAGAGGCGCTGGTAATGGTTCTAGCGATCCATCAGGCATGACTGGAAAATCTACCGCAGACATGAAAACCCAATCAACGTTTACTAACGCCGGATGGGATTTCACTAACACTTGGGGGATTAATGCCAGCATAAATAATGGCTATCCTTGCTTTATTTGGCAGATTCCGGTGCCAACTGGTTTCGCTATTTCCGGTATTGTTTATCTTGACCAGGGCATAACACGGATTACGGATGGCGCAAATATAATTCTTGTTATAAACGGAAACGTTATCGGCAGTCCTGTTATTACCACAAACGGTAATTATAGCTTTGCCAATGTAAATTATGCTGATGGCTCTGTTATTTTAGTTTATATAGACGGCAATGTTGTGCATGGAACTACCGTAACTCTTACCGGCGTAGCAGCGGATATAATTGGTTTAAATATTTATGGCGGAACTTTAATTTTAAGGCATGAAGCTGCCGGAGCGATTACCAACGCAATCTTAGCCGCTGCTAAAGGCGGATTAACCGACCCGGATATAATTTATAGCGTTTCCAGTCCCTTGAATGTAAACGGCGACCTGTTGATTTGGGCAGGGAAAACTTTTACTCCGGGAGATGATGTAACTGCTAAGAGTTTAATTATTGAGAGCGGAGCTACCTTTAGCGCAGGTGCAAATACTAATATTTCAGGTAACTGGACCAATAACGGCGGCACCTTTAATCCCAACGGCGGTACGGTTATTTTTAACGGTGCGGGCAGTCAGCAGATTAACGGCACGCCTTATACGCAAGCTTTCCATAATCTTATTACTGCCGGCACTAGCGCTTTAAGTGTAGGCGGCAGCACAATTACTTTAGATATCACCGGTGACTTGACTATCGGTGCGGGCACCAGCCTTACTGCCCCTGTCAATGAAATAAAGGTATCCGGAAACTGGATTCAAAACGGTACTTTTAACCATAATAATGCAAGCGTTAGATTCTACGGTGACGGCACCACTAGCACTATTAGTGGTTCTATCGAGCCATCATTTAATAATTTATACATTGCCATTGGCCATGCTCTTAATGCCCCTGCCGGCAATATGAATATCGCCGGCATCTTCCAATTAAACGGCTACGGCACCACCTTCAATGCCAACGGCGGTACGGTTACTTTTAACGGCAACAGCATAGCAAGCGGCGCTTCCGGCGATGACCTTACTTTTAATAATATTGTTATAACTCCAGGCAGTTCCCTGACAACGTTAGATGGGGAAATTATAACCGTGACTGGTAACTGGACCAACAACGGCACGTTTGACCCCAAACATAGCACAATTGTTTTTGGCGGCACAGGTACTTCTAATCTTTATGGCACCACAACTTTTTATAATGTAGATGTGATAACAGGCAAGACCCTGGATTTAAACGGCAACGTACTTGATCTACTCAATAACTTGAACAATTACGGTACAATTACTACTTCTTCAGGCGACCTTAAGATTGTTGCCAATACAGTTTACAGCCCGGGCTTAATCACTAATTCTGCGGGCAATATAGAGGTAGACGCTACAGGAGATATTTCTGTTGGCCTGGTTGATTCTATCGGCACAGTTAAATTAATTACTAGTGCTGGTGCAATTATCGATTTAAACGGGGGTTTAAACAATATTAGCGCTGCTAATGTTATTCTTAACGCACTTAGCGGTATCGGCGCAGGCAATGCAATTGAAACCATCGCAAACGATATTACTTTAAATAATGCCGGCGGAGATATTAATGTAGACAACACGACAAGCAATGGCCTTCCGGTAAATACAACCGCAAACACCACAAACGGAAATATTAATTTCAACCAGAACGGTAATTCGTCTTTAAATTTTAACGGTTCAAACAATAACGGAGATATTTTTGTAGACGTTACAGGCGGAGATTTATATATTGGTAATATCAGCGCGACAGGAACAAGCGCTTTGGTGGATTTAAGGGCTACAGGAGCAATTTTTGACGGCAATGATACAACAGGACCACCCGTTGTCAACCTTAATATCACTGCTACCAGTCTTATTCTTTCCGCTCAAGATGGCATCGGTACAGGTAATCCCCTTGAAACAGAAGTTTCCAACTTATCCGCACAAACCACAAACGGAAATATAGAAATTAATAATACGGGCGATTTGAGTCTTGTTGATCCTGCTGCGTGGGGTTATGCGATTCATGCTTTAAACGGCGCAGTAAATATTTCAACGGCTTCACCATTAACTGTGAATGCTAATGTGATTGCCAGCGGCGATATTAACCTTAGCGCCGGAGAAACTGCTGATTATCCTGCATTGGCGGATAGGTTAACCATCAATGCGAATATTACCTCAAACAACGGAAACATTACTCTTAGCGCCGGAGACGACATCGTTCAGAATACCGGCACAACTATTCAAACTCTTCTCGCCGGCAAAACCATAACCTTATTAGGCGGTTATAATGATTTAGACGCTTATGGCAATATAGTTCAATCCGGTAGCGCGCAGATTTTAACCAATAACGGAGACGTTAATTTAACTGCCTGGGGCGATATACGCCTTGGATATGTTAATGCCGGAACCGGCACAGCCACCCTTATCAGTAAATATAGGAGAATCGTTGATAATAACGCCGCGGCAATGAATGTAGTGGCGAATAAATTAATTCTTGATTCAGCATTAGGAATTGGCTCGCATCCTTTATGGGGCGAAGATGCTTTGGAAACCCAGGTTTCCCAACTTGCCGCAAGAGTGAGCGACACTTCAGTTAACAGTTACAACATTAATATTAAAAATCAGGGCAATTTAACTCTTATCGACCCGGGTACGTGGGGTTATTCAGTAAAGAATTTCGGATTAGAAGGCGTGGATAGCTGGGGTTATAGCGGTACAGCAAATATCAATATTGATACCACCGGCTCTTTAACCATAGCCTCAAAGGTTACATCAGCCGCCGGAGACGTAAATTTAACCAGCGGCTCTAACCTTATTCTTGAAGATTCAATCTCCGCTCTTCATACTGTAAGCCTTGATATTAACGGGGCACTCTTTGATAGGCATTCTGGCTACGACGATATTATCGCCGACAAATTAGAACTTAAGACCGTAAACGGAATAGCTACCAGTGATTCTTACTGGAATACTACTTTAGAAACACAAGTAGCCAATTTAGCAGCTTATAATTCCGGTTCAGGAAAAATAGACATATTAAACACCGGCAATTTAAACATAATTACTATAGGTTCAACAGTAGGCGTGTATAACGCCGGTGGAAACATTATTTTAGGAACATATAATAACGGAATATATTCATTAAGTATAGCCGATGACGGCCGGGTAGTTACTAATGGAGGAAATATCACCTTATTTGCTACCGGCGACGTGAATGTCCAGAAGGTTTCAACCGATGGTTTATCGGGCCATCCTTTTACCGGCTCAAATATTCCTTTAAATGGAATAGTTACAGTTACTGCCGGTGGTGATATTAATGATGCTTATGACCGGACTGGTTCCACTGGAATCGATAAAATTTCCGGAGATGCCCTTTATGATATCTCAGCTAAGACTATTAATCTTGATGCGGGTGGAGATATCGGTATGGGAGTATACGGGCCGTTAGAACTTCGCTCCAGCAATTTATCAGTAATTGCCCAAAACATAGCTATGTATCACGCCGGAGCATTACACTTTGCCGGCTTTAACGGGCAGAGTTTCCGTCTTATTAATTCCGGTGATTTATGGATTGAAGGGGCAATTATTACTGACGGCGGTATCATTTATATAGCCGTAGTTGACGATCCCAACCTATATATATACGCAGATATGAATAGCCATGGCGGAGATATTACTTTAAGCGCCACCGGCTCAATTATATTAGGAAACGGTATTAATGCTTATAATATTTTAACCGGCGGCGGAAATTTTGCCGCGCATGCAGATAGCGACCAGGATTACAGCGGTTTCTTTAATCAATTCTTCGGCACAAATATAAGCACATCCGGCGGAGAAGTTATAATAACCGCAGATGACGTAAATCTTAACGGTGAAATTGATGCCGGAGGAGGAAACGTCACACTTGCGCCATCTTATGACCAGACTATTGCTTTAGCCAGCGCAACCGGACATTTTAAGCTTTCCAACGATGAGCTTAATAATATTTATAATGCCGCTTTAATTACTATCGGTTCTCATGATGCCGGAAATATTACCGTAAACGGCCTTAATCAGGCAGGCAGAGCAATTAAGCTTGTTACCGGCGCAAACCTATTTAGGCAAGCAGGCAGTCCTTCTCCTTCCCCGGATATTACCGTCGGTCAGCTTATCTTAGATGTAGCAGGCAACGTCGGCACCATTACAAACGGTGTTGAAACCTTTACTGATTCAATTGAAGGCTATGTCGGCGGTTTAGCGCACATCATTGAAATCGGCGACCTTAACCTTAATGTTTTAACCTGCCACGATGCAATTTTAGAAACCTGGAGATGGAACGGTTTCCCTGTATTTCCGGGAAATATTATCGGAAATAACGTCGGCGGGCCTAATCTTATTGCTGACACCGCAATTTTGAACGCCGCAGACGGAATAAATCTTAAAACTCAGGTTAACGAGTTAAGTGCAAGAACGGCAGCTCCTGACGCAACCGGAGATATTGTTATTGTTAATACCGGCGCTTTAGCCCTAAATGACCTTGCGGGATGGGGTTATTCAGTAAAGAACTTCGGTTCAGGAAATATCAATATAAGCACTGCTTCGCCTATCACTGTTAATGCAGATGTAATTGCCAACGGCAACATTACTTTAACTGCAAACGGCGCTGCAGATGGCGATATAACCATTAACGCCAACGTAACCAGCAATTTAGGCGATGTTACCTTGACCGCCGCAAAAGACATAATGACAAATCTTAATTCTATAGTTCACGGCAAGTATGTTGATGTAAATGCGGTTAATCTGATTATGCATAATTCCAGCATCATCGAAGGAACAGATACGGTGGATATAGACACAACTGAAAGTGTGTCGATGTTTGATTCAAGTATTATCCAGGCAAATAATTTGGTAGATATAGACAGTGGTGATGACGTTACAATGGCACATCGTTCCAAGATCCAGTCTCATGGTGACGTGAATATTACCGCTACGGATGTCTTGATGTATGATTTTACCGAAATTAACGCCGACCACGACGTAGATATTGACGCCAGAGGAGAAGTTTGGGTTTCCAATTCTTCCATACATGCCGGTAATGATGTTTTCATCGATGCCGTAAATAATATTTCTCTTGGCGTAATTGATGCAGGCAACAGCATTCATCTTAATACTACCGCAGGTGACATAGTAGATACAAACGGTAATGATATAAATCTTACCACCCCGAATTTATATATGAACGCTTATGGCAATATCGGCGTAAGCGGCGATAGGATCGATACTGATGTCAGCGATATTTGGACGGCAATCGCCAGCCATGGCAATGTTTTAATAAACGAACTTGACGGCGTAAATCTCTGGAATATTCAGGCGCTTGGCTCAATGGTTGATATCATTACCGGTGGAAACACCTACGCTTATTATGTTTATGCGCAGGGTAACGGCACATTAGACGACGCGATAATTAACCTCTTGGTTACAAGCGGCAATTTATTTATTCAGAATTCATCTACCGTTTATGCCCATCAACTTAGCGACGGCAACGCCGAAGTTAACCTTATTGCATTAAACGGCGACATTAATGTTTTAGGTGGTAGCACGGTTAAGGCAATCGTAGAGGGCGATGGTTCGGCCAGCGTGAATATGCTTGCCGGAGTATCCAGCAGCAGCGGAATGATTATTAACAATTGGGATGGTGACGGAGTAACTTGGTGGGATAGATCTTATTATTACATAGATACTTTTACCGGCGTAGGCACGATAAATATTTCAGACAACAGTTCAGTTCTTGCGCAGGCAGGAAGCGGCAGCGCTACGGTAGATATGATGGCTGCCAATATTAATGTGCACTCAAGCTTAGTGAAAGCAGGAGTTATTGGTAATGGCAGCGCCACAGTTAATATGCTCGCAGGTAACTTGATAGAAACTCTATATGTTTCTGATTATTTTTATGGTTATGGTTCTCCTTATTATAGCGAGTATCTCGATGCCGTTTACAGTGGCTTAGGCAACATCAATATTGACAACAACAGCTTAATCCTGGCAAATATCGGCAGTGGCTCTGCTGCTACAATTAATATCGTTGGCCTTAATATTGGTTTATCTTCAAGCATAATTAAGGCAAACGTCGAAACTTATGGTGATGCTTATGTTAATTTGTTTGCAGGAACTTCCATCAATCTTATTACCTCCTATAACTATTTTCGCTCCACTGGAAGTATTAATATTGTCGATGGTAGTCAGGTTCTAGCGACAGTAGGAAACAGTGACGGTTCAAATACTGCGCAGGTAAATGTTTTATCTGGGGGGGCTATAGTAGACGCAAGCACGGTTGCAGCGGATTTAATCGGCCAAGGAAGCGCATATGTAAATTTTATTTCTGCGGTTTGGCCATATGCACATGGTGAGATAACTATCCGCAATAATAGCCTTGTCAGGGCTAGTGTTAGCTCAGGCACCGCATATGTTTACCTTTATGGAGACAGTGTAGATATCCTCTCCAGCACCATCAAAGCCTTATCTACAGATGCGGCAGCAGTTGGTAGTAATGCGTTCGTCCGCATTTACGGAAATGGAAGCTGGGGTGGTGCAGTCGGAAATATTTCTGTCATTGACAGCATAATCAATGCCACTATAGCTGGTTCGGGTTCTGCGGAAATTTTAATCAGGCCTCTTGGGGATGGCACTGATAGCCTTCCTGGCGACCTTTTAATCGATAATAGCGATATTATTGCTTCGGTAGCAGGGGATGGCAGCGCGCTTGTTAATTTAGTTACCGAACAGTATGGTTACTGGAGCGGCGCATACCTGCATAATAATATCACAATTAGAAATGGCAGCCTTATAAAATCAATTGTTGGTTCAGGCACCGCAACAGTTAATATTAACGGTCGGGCGATTACAATTGAAGACAGCACGGTTTTATCTTCCGTGCTTGCTGATGGCAATGCTTCGATAGTTATGAACGCTCGCGGCTATTACACAGCCGGGCTTAATATTCTAAGAAGCTTTATCGAATCTTACGTTGGTAATGATGGCGCCGCGCTTGTTGATTTAGACTCCGCAGTAGATATTAATATTGACTCAAGCAACATTACTTCCGAAGTTGACGGTAACGGAAATGCTACCATAGATATAAAAGCTACTCTTGGCAGTATCAATATTTCAAATTTGTCAACATTGCTTGCCAAAGTCATAGGCGCAGGGAATGCAAGGATAATGATGAATGCTGGAAACGCAATTTCAATTACCGATAGCACAATTCAGGCAACAGATCCGGCTCCTGCTGGCGCGCTAATTGGCTTAAGCGCAGTTAACAATATCACAATAACGAATTCTCTTATGGAAGCCATAAATACAAATGGCCCGGCTACAATTAACGTTAACTCTACGAACGGAAGTATTTATATCAACCACTCTGACGTTAAAGCTACTGCCGAAAATGGAGAGGCGCGAGTGGCAATTACTGCGCAGAATAACGTAAGTATTACAAATCTAAGTTTAATAGAGGCTAGCTCCAAATTTACCGTGCCCACAGGCGGAGCTTATGTATTGATTGATGCAGCAACAGGCAATGTTTTAATTGACGGTAGTTCTATTATGACAACCGGACCTCCGGGAACCGTCAACGGTATAGCTTCAATTGTTATTTCCGCAGCTAATAACCTCCAAGTTCTAAACGGCAGCATCGTGAAGGCGGAAGTTACGGCTACAGGCACATCTTCCGCAACAGTAGATATGGACGCTGCCAATATCGAAATCTCAAACAGCACAATTCAGGCTAAGGTTAACGGCAACGGTTCGTCCTTGGTCGATATCTCCGCAAATACAACAGATCTAGCTATTGATGACTCAACCATAGAAGCTCTGGTTACCGGCACAGCTTCAGGTTCGGCAACAGTTAATCTTTACGCTAATGGCAATGTTTTAATAGAAGATCCAATAGCTTTGACAACCATTCGCGCTTCGTTAGTAAGGGGCACAGCACTAGTCAATATCACCGCAAATAACGGAACAGTTACCATTAACGACAGTAATGTTACCGCCGAAGTAACTGGTTCAAACACAGGCAATATAGCTAACGTCAATATATCCGCAGGTTCCGGTATCAGCATAGATCCTACTAATATTATCGCTACAGTAGTAAACGGCACGGCATCCGTTAACCTTACCGCGTTTAGCGGCAACATTAACATTCTAGGCAGCTTAGTTAAAGCCTTAGTCACAAGCAACGGCACAGCGCAGGTTAATATCAATGCAACTACCGGCAGTATTTTACTTACCAACTCAGAAATAGATGCAATTACGAGCGGCACAGCTACCAATACCGCAAATGTCTTTATGGCCGCAGGTACTGATATAAGTCTTAATAATACAGATGTTTTAGCTTCTGTCGCGCGTAATGGTAATACCACGATTTTAATAACCGCCAACAATGGTGATATTAACGTAATCAACACAAGCAACATTAATGCTAACGTAGCTAGAGACGGCACAGCTAGCATTACATTGGCTGCCAATAAAGGGGCAAGTATTGCCGGCGGAAATATCAATGTTAACGCAAGCAATATCGCTGCTTCCGTTACGCGTAACGGCACAGCCTCTGTGAATATGAATGCAACAGATTCAATTAGTATTGATCCTACCAATATTATTGCTTCTGTCGTAAATGGAACAGCAGCAATTACTCTTTTTGCGGGCGGCAGCATAAGCATTGATGCCAGCAACATCAGCGCGCTGGTTACCGGAAGCGGAAACAACAGCCTTGCGCAAATTATAATCAACGCCAATCAGAATGTAATTATTAGAAATAGTTCCAATATAGCCGCAGTTGCTAATGACCGCGATACAGCAACTGTTAGCATTAGCGCAACTAACGGCAATGTGGTTATAAATCATAGCGATGTTAGCGCCTCAGTAGCAGATGGCGTTGTTATCATCATATTTCCTGTTCCTGCAACCGCCGCAGTGAATATAAACGCCGGACAAAACGTACGTATTATTAACGGTTCGAATGTCAGCGCAAGCGCAAACAATATTGATTCCGTAAGCATTAACGTTACTGCGACTAACGGTAACGTTAAAATAGACAATAGCAACGTTACTGCCACAGCTAACAATGTTTCAGACGTAGATATTAATATTACGGCCGGAGAAAACGTACGTATTCTAAACAACGCTGTCGTTAACGCGATTGCCAATAATACAAGCGCAGTTACCATTACTATCAATGCAGCTAACGGTAACGTTCGCATTGACAGCAGTTCAGTCAATGCTACAGCTAATAATGTTTCAGACGTAGACATTAATATTGCGGCCGGACAAAACGTACGTATTATTAACGGTTCGAATGTCAGCGCAAGCGCTAATACCGTCAGCTCGGTAGACATTACCATCACAGCGAATGGAGATGTCCGTATAAATAACAGCATAATTAGCGCTATGGCCGATAGCGTTTCAGATGTAAATATCAATATTACCGGAAATCAGAACGTATCTGTTTTAAATAATTCAAATATTTCAGCGCTCGGTAACAATATAAGCAGCGTAGCTATTGTAATAACCGCAATTAACGGTAATGTCAGCATACGTAACAGCGATATTAGCGCCGCAGCCAGTGATACTGCATCCGCAGCCATTACCATTACTGCAGGCGGTTCCATAACTATTGCTAACGCCGCTCCAGCTACGCACTCGATTTTAGCTACTATTACGGGTGACGGTCTTGCCACTATAATTATAGACGCAGATGGAAGCTTGACTATTACTAACGGTGTTATCGGAGCAACGGTTTCCGGCACCGGCGCCAGCACCATTAGTTTAAACGGCGATGCCGGAGTTGTTATTGACCCAACAACAATTACCGCTACGGTAGGTACAGGACTTGCTACTATAAACATAACTTCTAATGGCGCTATTTCAATTGCTGATAGTGTTTTAACTGCCACAGCCAATACCGGCGGCGCAATTATCAGTATAACCGGCGACAGCATTACAATTACCGGTAGTGTTTTAACTGCCAGCGTTACAACTGGCGATGGCGCTGCCTTGATACAAATATCTGCCAACGGTAACATTACAATTTCAGATAACAGTACAACGGCAGTTAGAAGCCTTTTGACCGCATCAGCGATAAATGGTTATGCGGTGATAAATATAAATTCATCTAACGGAAATATAGTTATTACCCATTCTGATCTTGCAGCGAATACGCAATCCGGAGCTGCCGGGGTGGTTATTTCCGGTAATAATGTTCAGGTTCAGGAGAGCACAATCCAGGCTTCTTCAGCTAATCTTGTAAACTCAACCGATGGAGCGTATGTATATATTGCTGCGAATATAGGAAATGTTACTATTGCCAACAGCACAATTACAACCACAGGTCCGCCGTCAGGATTATCGCTTGTTATAATATCCGCAGCTGACAATGTATTAATTGATCCTACCTATATAACTGCTACGATTCCAAACGGCATTGCCGCGATAATTGTAACCGCCGTAAATAATATAACTATTGACCAAAGTTTTCTTACCACAATTGTTACCAATGATGGTGTTGCTGCAATCGTTGCTTACTCGCAAAATGGCGATATAAAAGTAGAAACTTCTATATTAACTTCTGTCACTGGCGGAACCGGCTTGGCTGGTAATGCTTTGATTTCCGGTGGGGTTATAGCCGTAAACAATAGCATTTTGAGTGCTTATGTAAATAATGGCTTGGCTGCCAACATACTTTATGCTAACGACAATATTTATATCAATCAGTCATTTATCAACGCAGTAGCCGGCTCAGGTATCGCCGCAAACGCCATTATCGGCGCTAACGGAAACGTCTTTATAAACAGCTCTATGCTTAACGCCATGGCTTTTGACGGCATCGCCGCGCTTAACATCGTCTATGCCGGCAACAGCATGTTCGTCAACGACAGCATGTTCAACGCTTACGTAGATTACGGCCTTGCCGCTAACGTGCTTTATGCCAACAACAATCTCATGGTCAACGAATCATTTATCAACGCAGTAGCCGGCTCAGGTATCGCCGCCAACGCTTTAATCGGCGCTAATGGCAACGTCTTTATAAACAGCTCTATGCTTAACGCCATGGCTTTTGACGGCATCGCCGCGCTTAACATCGTCTATGCCGGCGATAACCTTATGGTTAACGAAAGCATGCTTAACGCCGTTGAATTCGGCTCTGACCTTGGCGCAGCAGCTAACGTCTTAATCGCCGCCAATGGTTCAATGATGGTTAACAAGAGCATACTCAATGCCAACGCATATTACGGCCTTGCCGCTAACGTCCTTTATGCCAACAACAATCTCATGGTCAACGAATCATTTATCAACGCAGTAGCCGGCTCAGGTATCGCCGCCAACGCCTTGATCGGCCGAGATATGTTCGTTAATGACAGTTTATTGGCAGCAGTAGTTTTAAACGATGGAATTGCTGCAAATGTACTTTTAGCCGGAAACAATATTTATATTCTTGATAGTGGTTTGATTGCCTATACTGCTAACGATGGTTGGGCGGCAACAGGTATTGTTGCCGGAAATAATATCAATATCGAAAGAAGCCTTATTAATTCATATGTGGGCGGAAACGGCAATACACTTACGTTGGTATTTGCGGCTGACGGATCGCTAAACATAGCAGATAGCACGATAGCTTCAACTGTAAACCTCGACGGTAATGCCATTGTTTTTACCGGCGCTGCCCTTGATGTAAATATCGACCCGAGCGTGATAGGTGCTTATGTTAATGGAAATGGTAATGCCATTGTTGGCGTAGTAAGCTTGTATGGCCCGGTCACAATTACCGATAGTTTAATTACTTCCAATGTGTCTGGTAACGGATATGCATTTGATGTAATTTCTGCGCAAAATGATATTACTTTAGAAAACAGTACTATCAGCGCATTAGTCAATGGGACAGGCAATTCAGGAGCTATCCTGCTTGCCTGGAACGGCTCTATCCTTGCGGATTCAACTTCGTTAATTCGCTCAGAATATGGTTATTTTCTTGCACAAAATAATATAGGAACTGCCGCTTCGCCAATTAATACCGATTTAGATTACGTAGCCGGATATTCTTGGGGTACCGGCAATATTTACATAAACGAAGCGAATGATATTCAACTTGGTTATTTGCTCTTCGGAAATACTTTAGGGTTCTCGCTTGCAGCCAATAATGGTATTATCCATGTTGTCAGCGCTGGCGATATGACTGTAAATTCAGTTGTTGCCCCGCGTGGTGGAGTATATCTTGAAAGCACCACAGGTTCTATCTATGCCGGTAATGGATGGTGCCCAGCGGTTCCCGGCCCTCAGGTTTACGGCCCATATGGCACACCTCTATATATGGATCTTTCCGGAACCGAATGGCAGATATCAGGGGGAGTCAACTATTTTGCACCGATTATGATTAATCCCGTATTAGGCGGCCCGAATGTTATTGCCGGAAGCTACTCATATTTTTCAGCGCCGAATGGCACAATCGGAATCGGCATTGGCGGCGTACCCGTGACAGCTGCTAATTGGTATAATCCTTTATTGGTAAATATTCAGGTTATAGATACAGCTCCGGAAAAATGGGCAGTCCCAACAGGTTTTACACCTGCGGCAGGCTTGACTCTTAACATAGGTGGAAGCAGCGCTCCGGGTGTCTATGACGGTCCTAACGGTCCTTTGGGAGTAAGCGGAGCAATTGTAGGTATTGTACGGCCCGGTGTTACTTCAGTTAATGGAGATTCTCCAACACCAGCGCTTGACAATACCAGCACAAGCCCTTTAAATCCTCCTGGATATGTATTCTATGATGATAACGTCGATAATTGCCTGCCGCCGCTTTCTGCGCTTTACGGCACGGCAGTTGATAGCCGCGGGCCACTGCAGATTTGGCCGGAATATCCTCCTCTTCGCACTGTTCCGTCAGGTATTCTTGAGGAGCTTCTTAAGAGAGGCCCAGGGTATTATGAAATTCTAAGCCCTGTAAGATTTACCAGCTATACACCAGTCCCGGAATTTTATGGCTATCATCCTTTAACCCCGACAGACTATACAGCGTTTGACGGGATCAATTTGGATATCGGAGCATATGATTTTATCGAAAATAACCTCAATCTTAAAGACAAAAATAAACTCTATCCTTATTACGAAGAGAGCGAAGAATTGAAAAAGAAAAATTTAAGTGTAAATTTATAATTATTGTTTAACAGCTAAAACTTAACCCTGCTTTTATACAAGCAGGGTTTTTTTATGGATTTTTTCCGATTAAGTATTATAATGAACAGTCGGGGAGTTTTTATGCTTCAACTGTTCAGGATGAGCTCTCCAGCAAGAAAACACCCTGAGGGCTCAAGTACATAACTTCTTAAATTGCAATAAGTTAGGATTATCTAAAATAAAGATTATTTTCAAAACTTCCAGGGGAAATAATTTTTTAAAGGAGGTAAACATGCGTAAGTTAAAGTTTTTATCGTTTTTAATTATAATTTTATTGGGGGCAAGCTGTGCGCCTAAAGAAGAAGCTGTAATTACAATTGGCCCAATAAAAATCACAAAAGCTGAATTTGAAAGAGACTTTGCGAAATTTAATTGGTCAAAGCCTGACACCAAAGAGGCACGCCAGGAGTTTTTGGATAACCTTATAAATCGAAAACTTATACTTAAAGAAGCTGAGGCCAGAGGGTTAGATAAAGAAAAAAGTTTTCTTGAGGGTGTTCAGGATTTCTGGGAGCAATCGCTTTTAAAAAGCGCCGTAGACAAAAAAGCAAAAGAATTATTTTTGACTATAAAAATCGACGATGAAGAAATAGGGGATTTTTATAACACGAATAAAGATAAATTCTCCGGAAAAACACTTGAAGATGTTTATCCGGAAATACGCCTGGTGCTTTTTAAGGAAAAACAGAAAAAATCAGTTGAAAACTGGATGGAGTCACTCAAAAAGCAGGCGAATATAAAAATAAATTATAAGGCTCTGGGGATAGATAAATAGAAGCAGATACCCGCGGATCTAAACGCGGATAAACGCCAGCGAATTACTATGCGTAAATCCGCGTCAATATCCGCGGCAATCCGCTTCTACAATAAGGAGGTTAAATATGCATAATCAAAGGAAAAATTATTTTATCGACAAAAAGTTTCAGACACAGTTCATATTAAAGTTTAGCCTTATTGTAATATTGGCGGCTATCGCTATAGGAATTTCTCTTTTTCTTCTGTCAATAAATTCAACTACTGTTGCCATTGAAAATACCAAGGTTACAGTAAAGACCACCGCAGATTTTATTTTGCCGTTTATACTACAGACGATTATTGTAGTAACAATATTTTCTGCCCTATCAGTTATTTTACTTACACTTTTCGTGTCTCATAAGATTGCAGGGCCTCTTTATAGATTGAAAAGAGAAATAGACAAGCTTGGAGATGCAAATTTCGGCGCAATTTTTCAGATAAGAACAACTGACCAGTTAAAAGAGTTATCCAGTTCGCTTACTTCAATGTCTGATTCATTGAGGGATAAAATAGCTGGAATTAAAGCAGAAACTGAAAACTTAAGAAAAGTACTTGATGGAATTTACTTTGAAAACAAAAAACAAGTGGAAGATAAAGTAAAACGTATAGAGTCGGTGCTAAATACTTTTAAGGGTATATGATAAAAAAAGCAAAGCGCAAAGCGCAAAGCGCAAAGCGCCCAGGGCTTCGGAAAATCTCTGTATTTTTATGTTTAATTTTTACGCTATGCGCTATGTGTTATACCCTATGCGCATATGCCGAGAAAATTGAAACCAAGTATTTTACCGTATCTTTATGCGAAGGCTGCAGTTTATCTTCTTTTGCCGAAAAAATAAATGCAACAAAGCTATTCAGGCTTGATGCTTTATCGGGCAAAAGCTCAGATATACGTTCCGTAATCAAAGAAGGCATAGATTCATTATTTCTTGAAGTTTGCGACGCGTTGGATGTCACTCTTAAAGGTTACCGCGGAAGCATTGTCGTTTATCCCGATAGCGTAGAAGTAAGTAAAACTATTTACAGCAATTCCCAGATAATAGAAGCAAACTTGCCATCACTTTACATACCAAGCCATAACACAATTTACATTTCTTTTAAAGATACAACTGCCGGTATGCTTGCCCATGAAATGGCGCACGCGGCTATTTCAACCTATTTTGTGACTGCACTGCCTTCAAAAGTGCAGGAAATTCTTGCCGGTTATAGTGAGTATTCGATAAGAAAAAAAACGGGCTCCTTGCCGCAAAAATAGTATGGTAAACAGTACAATCATTCCACTAATTAGTGAACTGTAAACGTTTTCTTGACTTTTATGTCTTAATATGTTATATCTAAATAAATTTTGATAAATGGGTATATTTGAAGGATTCGGCCTCATCGATCTAATTTTCCTAATCCTTTGTTTACGAATAACTTACGAAGCAGTATCAAAAGGAATCTTCGTCGAGATTTTAAAGCTTCTCGCGCTGTTTATCAATTCTATTTTTACTTTTCAATTTTATCCTTTTATAGCCGAAAAATTTTCAAGCAAAATATCGTTTTTAAGCAAAGATTTTGTTAAGGCTATAACAGCCATTTTGCTCTTTTTCATAATCGGAATTATATTCGGGCTTTTGATTAAAATAATCGACGCGCTGTTTAAAAGAAAAGAAATCCTTTCTTCTGAAAAGCTGCTGGCGGTTATTTTTGGATTTTTAAGGCTGGCTTTCTTGGCGAGTATGATAGTTTTTCTTCTTTATCTTTTTCCAGCCTCGCCGCAATTCTTACGCGGTTACACTTGCCGAATATTTAAAAATGTAGCCCCGAAAGTATATTTAATGACCGCAGGCGTGTATGGTAAGTTTATCCCGGGCCTGGCAGTTAACACGGAGGTAAAAAAGGTCTATGAATCCCGTTAGACCTTTTGTATGCATAGCTAATCGTGGAATTAATATAAAAACTAATTTAAGCTAGATATATATGCGGGATAATAATGAGATTAATATTTTAAAAAATAACCATGGAAAAGGTTCTAACGGGATGAATCCCGTTCCATGGTACTATACATACGTTTTAAAAAGCGAAAAAACAGGTCAGTCTTACACGGGTGCCACAAATAATCTTGAAAATAGGTTATTAGAACATAATAGCGATAAAGTTTTTTCTACTAAAAATAAAGGGCCATTTAAGCTTATTTATTTTGAAGCTTGTCTAAATAAAAACGATGCTTTTCGTAGTGAGAGATATCTAAAAACCGGAATGGGTAAACGTTATATCAAAAATCGGTTAAAAGGAGGTCTAACGGGATGAAACTGAAAACGATTTATCAGGAAATAATAAAAACGGGAATTGAAGCGGATCTCCGCGGCAAAAAAGAAATCGATAATTATTTCAAAGAAAAAAAAGCAGCGTACGATAAATTAGAAAAATCGCAAAAAGAAGTTTTCGATTTAGATTCGCTGACAAACCCGTTCGCCGATACGCGTATACTTTGCGGCGAACTTGAAAGCGACATAAAATCAGTTATTGTGGGGGTAGATGTAAATGAAGCAGAATTGCTTCTTGTAGACCGCCTTCGTGAAAAGAAAACCGCGATAGACCTTGCAATCAGCCACCACCCGACAGGAAAAGCTCTCGCCAGCCTTTACGACGTAATGGACTTACAGATTTTTGCTTATAACAACGAAGGCATATCTTTGAGCGCTTCGGAAAATCTTTTAGCAGAAAGAAAAGCAGAAATTGAGCGCAGAATCCATGCGGCAAACCATCAAAAGGTGGTTGATGTGGCAAGATGGCTTAAGATAAACCTTTTATGCATGCATACTCCTTGCGATAACCTCGCTTATCAGTATATAAAAAAATTAATGGATAAAGAAGCCCCCTCGACAATTGGGAAAATCGTGGACTTGCTGAATGAAATTCCGGAATATAAAGAATCGGCAAAAAATAATAATAGCATGATGATAGAAATAGGTAACCGTAATAGCCGCTGCCGCAGGATACATATTGAGTTTACCGGAGGAACCGAAGGCCCTTCCGGCATTTACGATAAACTATCTTCCTGCGGAGTGGACACGATAATCGCGATGCACCAGTCAGAAGAGCATTTCAAGAAATGTAAAGAGCACAACATAAACGTGGTTGTTGCCCCGCACATTGCTTCTGACAATTTAGGCGTAAACATTATGCTCGACCATCTTACGGGTAAAGAAAAATTCAAAATATACGAATTCGCCGGATTCCGTAGATTTTCACATAAAGCGCACAGATAGGCACAGATTTATCTGTGATCATCTGCGATTTTCAATCTGTGATCATCTGTGTAAAAAAATATGATACCCCAATCCTTTATCGACGACATACAAACCAGAACTGATATAGTAGAGGTAATCTCCAACTATATCCCTTTAAAAAGGGCAGGCAGGAATTTTAAGGCAAATTGCCCTTTCCACGGAGAAAAAACCCCTTCTTTTATGATCAGCCCCCAGAAACAGATTTTTCATTGTTTCGGCTGCGGAGAAGGAGGGGGCGTTATCCAGTTTCTTATGATGCACGAGAAGATGACTTTTGTTGAAGCGGTAGAAATCCTTGCAAAACGCTTAGGCATTGAAATACCGCACCAGAGTTCGGATAAAGACAGGCTTAAAAGCATTCTTTATAATTGCCTGGATGAAGCATCTTTGTTTTACCACAAGGCTCTTTTTGAAGACCCGGCGGCTAAGCCGGTCGTTACCTACCTTAATAAAAGAGGAATAAACAGCGAAACTATTAAAAAATTCCGCATCGGTTATTCTCTGGGCAGAAATAGCCTGATAGAATATATGCGTAAGAAAAATTTTACCCTGGAAATACTTGAAAGGGCATCTCTTGCTATATCGCACGAGGGCCAGGGCTACAGAGATTTATTCCGCGAGCGGGTGATGTTTCCGATATTTGATATACGCTCCCGCGTTATAGGTTTTGGTGCAAGGACATGGAAAGATGGTGATACAGCGCCAAAATACATAAATTCGATAGAAAGCCAGGTTTATAGTAAACGCGACCATCTTTTTGGCTTTAATTTTTCCAAAGAAGATATTGCTAAAGCTGATTGCGCAATAATTGTTGAAGGCTACCTCGATATGATTATGCCATATGTTTCAGGAATAAAGAATATCGTTGCGTCCCTCGGCACGGCCTTAACGCTTGAGCAGATACGGCTTATCAGAAGATATACCAATAATGTTACTCTTGTGTATGATTCAGATAAAGCCGGCCAGTTGGCAACGTTAAGGGCACTTGATTTATTGCTTGAGAGCGATTTAAAAGTAAAAATAGTAGGCCTGCCCAGCGGTTTTGACCCGGATTCGCTGGTAAGGGCAAAGCCCAAAGAAGAGGCGATACGGATATTCAGCGCTAAAAAAGATTTCTTTGATTATAAAGTGGAAATCTTAAGCAAAACATATGATGCAGAAAGCATAGAAGGTAAATCTAAAATCGCGCAGGAAATATTTTCTACTTTAAATAAATTAAACAGCGAGATAGAAAAATACGAATACATAAAAAAGCTTTCTTTCATTTTAAGGGTTAAAGAAGAAATACTTATCGCCGAATTTAAAAAAATTTTTTCTAAAACGGAAATAAAAACGCAACCAGCATCTAATCCGCAATCGAAAGAGTCATTTCCTATAACGGAAAAGGTCCTTCTTAAATTTATGTTTTCTAACAAAAAAGCTTTTCCTCTGATAAGGAAAAACCTCAGGGAGGAAGATTTTTCATATCCCCTTGCAAGAAAAACCGTTTCGTACTTTCTTAAAAATTACAACGATTCGGTTGATATGACTTGTAATAAAATTTTAGGGGCGGTTGAGGATAAAGAAATAAGCGGATTTATTTCAAAGATACTTATGGAAGAGGACGCCCCGCTCGACAGCGGGATTTTTAAAAGCAGTATTATGAAACTTCGTCAAAAGCGCGCTAGGTTTTCTTTGGATAAATTAATGCAGGATATAAAAGACGCAGAGGTAAAAGGAGATAAAGATAAATTAAAAGTTTTAATCGGTAAATTTGATAAGATGAATAGCGAGGTAAAAAATGCATAAGAAAAAGGTTCTTGAAAGAAGCATCGAACAGTTGGTTGATTTAGGCAAGAAGAAAGGATATCTCACTTACGATGAAATCAACCATTTCCTTTCGGAGGAGGTCGTAACCGCCGAAGAAATGGATGTTGTTTTTGAGCGGCTCGATAATCAAAATATCAGCGTGCTTGAGGCTAACGAAGTTGAAGAGTGGGAACGCGAAAAAGAAAAGAAAGAAGTTCATGTTGTTTCATCGCCGGTTGATGACCCCGTTAAGATGTATCTTAAACAAATGGGGCAGATCCCGCTACTTAGCCGCGAGGAAGAAGTAAGGCTTGCAAAAGAAATAGAAAGCAAAGAAGAAGTACTGCGTGATGAAATATTTTCAACTGTAATAGCCAAAGAAGCATTCCTGGAAATTTCCCAGAAGCTATTCAAAGATGAGCTTAACCCTGATGATTTTGTTAAGGGCGAGATAACCAACAAAGAAAGAGAAATTAAGAGAATTAAAGTCCTTTATACAAAGCTGATGAGGACAAAGAATATAGATACCCAGAAAAGAATCCTTGAGGGGTTCAATTTTACAATTGTAATAATTGAGCAAATAATAACCAATATGCATTCGCTTGGCCGGGAAATAGAAAGGCTGAATAGAAAATTAGCTACGGTAAAGGGAAGGGGGGCAACTAGCGAAAAGCGCCATTTAAACAAGGGCAAAAGAGCATTCATCAGAAGGCTCGGGTTTATAGAAGAAGAGATAAAGCCCAAGCTTAGAATAATTTTTGAAAAACAACGGCTCTATAATTCAGCTAAAAGGACTCTGGTTGAAGCTAATCTTCGTCTGGTTGTAAGCATCGCGAAAAAATACGTAAACCGCGGACTTTCTTTTCTCGATTTGATACAGGAAGGGAACATCGGCCTTATAAAAGCAGTTGAGAAATTCGAATATGAACGAGGGTACAAATTTTCAACTTATGCTACCTGGTGGATACGCCAGGCAATAACCCGCGCAATCGCCGACCAGGCGCGCACCATAAGAATTCCCGTGCATATGACAGAAACCATTAATAAGATAATCCGTATTTCACGGTTGTTTATTCAGGAAAAAGGCCGGGAGCCGACCTCGGAAGAACTTTCTAAGGAGCTCAGGCTGCCGATTTCAAAAATAAAAGACATCGTTAAAGTCTCCCAGCAGCCAATATCCATACATACTCCCATAGGAGATGATGGAGATACATATTTTGGCGATTTTATCGAAGACAAAAAAGCCGTATCTCCAGCTAATGCAACAGTTTATTCTATGCTTAAAGAAGAATTACAGCAGGCTATGGAAAGTTTAACCGAGAGGGAAAAAAAGATTCTTATTTTACGTTTTGGCATAGAAGACGGCACTCCCAAGACGCTTGAAGAAGTAGGAATGATTTTTAAGGTAACCCGCGAGCGTATCCGGCAAATTGAGGCAAAAGCGCTTAAGAAATTAAGGCATCCCAGCCGTTCGCGAAGATTACAGGCTTTCCTGGAGCTTACTTTATTCCGCGGAAAATACCACGCTTCATGAAACACAGATAATCACAGATTTGTAAGCAGATGATCACAGATAAATTTTAATGCAATTGAAATACAATGGAAATACAGTAGAAATACGTTGAAATACAATTGTGTTTCTATTGTATATCGCGAGCGAAGCGAGCATTTTTCGACTGTGTTTCTATCTTTATTTCTTGTCTGCGATCATCTGTGATTTCCAATCTGCGTTCATCTGTGTTTTTCGTTTGCAATAGCGCCTTTTTCATTTATAATACTCTTCTATGGCCGACTTTAAAATAAACCTTTCCGAAAAGGATATTCCCAAAAATTGGTATAATTTAGTTGCTGATTTACCCTTTAAGCTTCCACCGCCCATTAATCCCGCAACTGCCAAACCCTTAAAAAAAGAGGATCTTCGTCCAATCTTCCCAATTTCGCTTATCGAACAGGAAATGTCTGGGGAGCGCTGGATAGAAATCCCGGATGAAGTAACGGATATTTTACGCATCTGGCGGCCTACCCCGCTCAAAAGAGCAGTGCATCTGGAAAGAGCTTTAAAAACAAAATGCCGGATATACTATAAAGACGAAAGTGTTTCTCCTACCGGAAGCCATAAAACCAATACCGCAATAGCGCAGGTCTATTACAACAAAAAAGAAGGTATAAAACGCTTGACTACAGAAACCGGTGCCGGCCAATGGGGAGCAGCTTTAAGTTTTGCCTGCAATATTTTTGGCCTGAAATGCCGCGTGTATATGGTTAAGGTAAGTTTCGAACAGAAACCTTTCAGAAAATCTTTAATGCGCATGTGGCAGGCGCAAGTTGTTGCTTCTCCTTCAACGCTTACGGAAAGCGGCAGAAAAATACTAAAAGCGAGCCCCAATTGCCAGGGAAGCCTGGGTATTGCCATATCAGAAGCAGTTGAAGATGCTGCAAAAGACAAAAATACTAATTATTGTTTGGGAAGTGTTTTAAACCACGTATTGCTTCATCAGACAGTTATAGGCCTTGAAGCCAAGAAACAACTAGCACTTGCAGGTGAAGCGCCGGATTATCTTATCGGCTGCGTAGGCGGAGGAAGTAATTTTGGAGGATTAATACACCCTTTTGTCAAAGATAAATTAAAAAAAGATAAATTAAGAATTATAGCGGTTGAACCATTTGCCTGCCCGAGCCTCACCCGCGGCAAATACGAATATGATTTCGGTGATACCGCTTCACTTACCCCGCTTATAAAAATGTTTACCTTGGGCCATACTTTTATACCCGCCGGCATACACGCAGGAGGTTTACGTTACCATGGTTGCTCTCCCTTGATAAGTGCCTTGCATGATAAAAAAATTATTGAAGCCAGGGCTTATAATCAAATAGATGTTTTTAAAGCCGCGGTGCTATTTGCTAAAACTGAAGGTATTGTTCCCGCTCCCGAAACCGCCCATGCCATAAAAGCCGTAATTGAAATTGCCAATAGGGAAAAGAAAGCGAAATGTATTGTTTTTAATTTTAGCGGCCATGGATTCTTAGACCTTGCTTCTTATGATAAATTTTTTAATGGAGAATTGAAAAACTATTCCCACCCTTTGAAAGAAATAAGAACTGCCTTAGCCGGCTTGCCCAAGGTGTGATATGCCTGATAAAAAACAAGTTGAATACGTAGCTAATCTTGCGCGAATTGCCATTAGCGCCGATGAAATCGAATACCTGAGCTCGCAACTATCCAAAATTTTGGACTACATCGATAAACTTAAAGAACTTAACGTAGACAACATTGAACCGATGAGAGGGCTTCATTTGGAAAATAATATTTTCCGTAAAGATGAGGTTGTCGACTCTGCCGTTTGCGAAGACATCCTGAAAAATGCTCCTTCAAGGGAAGGAAATTATTTTAAAATACCTAAGGTCATCGAGTGAGAAGCTGACAGCTGAGAGCATATTAATATGGATAACCTACTAAACCTAACCGGCATACAGATTGCCGAAGACATCAAAAATGGTAAATTAAGCGAAACAAAGGCATATTCTTTTTTCAAGGAACGTATAAAAAAGAATACCAATCTCAATGCTTTTGTCGAAACATATGATGTGCCGGTTGAAGCAGGCGGAAATTCCTCGCTAAAGGGTGTGCCCATAGCCATTAAAGACAATATTTGTATAAAAGGTAAAAGAATTACTTGCGCTTCAAAAATTCTTTCTTCTCATATATCAGCATACGATGCTACCGTAATAAAGAGATTAAAAGACGCAGGCCTTAAGATTATCGGGACAACCAACATGGATGAATTTGCCTTTGGTTCATCTACAGAGAATTCCTGTTATGGCCCGGCAAAAAACCCCTGGGATATACAAAGGGTGCCAGGAGGCTCAAGCGGAGGCTCTGCAGCAGCAGTTGCAGCGCGGCTTATACCTTTTGCTCTAGGCTCTGATACGGGGGGTTCTATACGCCAGCCAGCCTCTTTTTGCGGTATCGTAGGGTTTAAACCAAGCTACGGCAGGGTTTCAAGGTATGGTTTGATAGCTTTTGGTTCAAGCCTGGACCAGATAGGCCCGCTTACCACAAATTTTGTCGATTGCGCCCATCTTCTTAACATAATCTGCGGCTTTGATGAACATGATTCTACTTCTGCGCCAATTGAGAAGAAAGATTTTTCAAAATCATTGGTAGAGGATATAAAAGGGCTTAAAGTAGGTATGCCTCGCCAGTATTTTGCTAAAGGAATTGACGAAGAAATAAAAAGCGCGATTTTAGAAGTGGGCAGGATTTTAAAAGAGAAGGGTGCGACAATAATAGATATTGATTTGCCTCACACCGAATATGCAGTAGCTACTTACTATATTATAGGCTCTTCTGAGGCCAGCTCTAATTTGCAAAGATTCGACGGCATTAAGTATGGTTTAAGAGAACCAGCTTCCGGGCTTTTGGATGTTTACAAAAAAACCCGCGGCGTAGGTTTTGGCGATGAGTCAAAGCGAAGAATTTTTCTTGGCACTTATAGCCTTTCCAGCGGATATTATGACGCCTATTATGTAAGGGCATTAAAAGTGCGTAAGCTAATTAAAAAAGATTTTGATGAAGCTTTTAAAAAAGTAGATGTAATACTTACGCCGACCTCTCCCACGCCTGCTTTTAAGATGGGAGAAAAATCCACCGACCCTTTAAGTATGTATCTTTCCGATATTTATACCATATCCGTAAATCTTGCCGGGCTTCCGGCGGTTTCTTTCCCCTGTGGCTCAACCAAGAATAATTTACCTATTGGGGCGCAACTTATTGCGAAAGATTTCGATGAAGAAACACTTATTAGAGCCGGTTACAGTTACCAGTGTGTAACTGATTATCATAAAAGAATACCTGATTTGAAATAAAAGGTTACGAACGTTACGAAGGTTACAATAAATCACGATGTTTTAATGTAACATCCGTAACTTTCGTAACATCCGTAACCTTCGTAACCTAAAAAGAAAAACTATGCAGGAATTCGACACAGTAATAGGCTTGGAGGTTCACGTACAGCTTAACACTCTTTCTAAGATTTTCTGCTCGTGCTCTACGAAGTTTGAAAATCCGCCGAATACTAATATTTGCCCTGTTTGTTGCGGCTATCCTGGGGTGCTTCCTGTTTTTAACAAGCGCGCTCTCGAGCTTGCCATAAGGGTAGCGCTTGCTTTAAAGTGTAAAATAAATAAAAAAATATATTTTGAGAGAAAAAATTATTTTTATCCTGATTTACCCAAAAATTACCAGATATCCCAGTATAAAATGCCTTTGGGGGAAAATGGCGAGCTTAGTTTACGGACAGGAAAGACAATCGGCATAACCCGGGTTCACCTTGAGGAAGATGCTGGAAAACTTATCCATAAAGAAAATTATTCTCTGGTTGACTTAAACAGAACCGGCACGCCTCTTTTAGAAATAGTTTCAAACCCGGACATAACCAGCCCCCAAGAAGCCTTTGGCTATCTTACCTGTCTTAAATTAGCTCTTCAATACATAGGCGCTTCTGAATGCAACATGGAAAAAGGAAGCCTGCGTTGCGACGCTAACGTATCATTGAAGAATAAAGGCGCCTCAGCGCTTGGGGTTAAGGTTGAATTAAAAAATATGAATACTTTTAAAGGGGTAAGGGATGCGTTAGAATACGAGATAGCCAGGCAATCTAAAGTTCTTGGCGAAGGCGGAAAGATTTTTCAGGAAACCCGGCTTTGGGATGGAGACATACAAAGAACCGAAGTAATGCGTAGCAAGGAAGAAGCCCACGATTACCGTTATTTCCCAGAGCCCGACCTTTTGGATTTTTTGGTTGAGGAAGAATTCATGGAAAAAGAAAAACCATTTGTAAAAGAACTTCCGCATGATAGATATAAAAGGTTTCTTGATATATACAAGCTACAGGAGTCTGATACGGATGTGCTGATATCAGAGAAATTTATTGCGGATTATTTCGAAGAGGCAGTAAAAGAATTTAATGAGCCTAAAAAAATATGTAATTTTATTATTGGGCCATTTTTGGAGCAGGTAAATACGTTTCCTGACAGGTTTCAATCGGTGAAATTGAGCGCGCAAAATTTTTCAAAGATTGTGAAGTATTTTTCTACCGGGCTCCTGAATAATTTAGCAGCCAAAAAAGTCCTTGTTCTTAGCATCAATAATAATAATGACATAGATGAAATTATTAAAAAAGAAGGGCTTTCCCAGGTATCCAACGAATCTGAGTTAAAAGGGCTTGTTGAAGAAGCAATAAAAGAAAACCAGAAAGCCGTAAAAGAATATATGGACGGAAAAGAACAGGCGATAATGTTTCTTGTCGGCAGTGTGATGAAAAAGACCAAAGGCAAAGCTAACCCAAAAGTGGTCAAGGAGCTGCTTGAAAAAGCAATTAAATGATAAACTCTAAACCCGAAATCCTAAACTCTAAACAAACTCGAAGCTATAAATTACAAACCCTAAACGTTTCGAGTTTGTAGTTTCGTGTTTGTAGTTTGTTTAGTGTTTCGAGTTTAGTGTTTAGGATTTTATTAAAGGAGGGAAAAATATGCGAAAAAGATTTTTGTTAGGTGTAATAATAACCGCACTTATATGTGTAGGTATTTTTTCTTATTATAACAAAGTTTCAATTGCCAAAGAACGCGAAGACAATTTCTACAAAGAGCTGGATGTATTCGCTGAAGCTCTGGCTGTAATTGAAAAAAAATATGTAGAGGAAAAACCGCCGCACGATTTAATTTACGGGGCTTTGGACGGTCTGCTTGCTTCTCTCGATTCCTATAGCGAATTCTTAAGTCCGGATGAATACCGGGAATTACTGGTAGATACGGAAGGCAAATTCGGAGGTTTGGGTGTTGAAATTACCATACGTGACACATTGCTTACGGTAGTTTCTCCCATGGAAGATACCCCTGCCTGGACTGCAGGCCTTAAGCCCGGAGACATAATTGTTAAGATAGATGGAAAGGTAACAAAAGGAATTACAATAACCGAAGCCGTAAAAAAACTAAGAGGAGACCCTGGCACAAAAGTCACTCTTACTGTACTTAAAGAAAAAGACAAAAAGCTTGAGGATGTTACGCTGGTGCGGGCAATAATAAAAATAAAGGATATCAAGCACGCCGAAATACTCGAGGATGGTATAGGTTATGTAAGGATAGCGGAATTCAGGGAAAATACCGCAAGAGACCTGGATCGAGCTTTACAGGAATTAAACAAGAAAGGGCTTAAGGCAATAGTGATAGACGTCAGGAATAATCCCGGAGGCCTGCTTGAATCGGCGATTGATGTAACGAGCAGGTTTCTGGAAACTGACAAGGTCGTTGTTTCTACAAAATCAAGGACAGAAAAAGAAAATGTATATAAGTCGGTTGCGCTAAGGGAAAAATACAGCGCTTTGCCGATAGTAGTTTTGGTAAATAAAGGAAGTGCTTCCGCAAGTGAAATTCTTGCTTCAGCGCTTCGCGACAATAAAAAAGCTGTTGTTATGGGAGAAACCAGTTTTGGGAAGGGCTCGGTGCAAACGATAATCCCTCTTTCTGACGGTTCGGCCCTTAGGCTTACTACTTCAAGATATTATACGCCGCTAGGTACAAGTATACACGAAAAGGGTGTAACACCCGATATAGTTGTTGTCAATGATGTGGGTACCGATAGAAAAGAAGATGTTTTTGAAAAATTGGAAACCAAAACAGAATTCGATTATAAAAAGGATTATCTTATAGTCAGAGCCGCAGATTTTCTAAAAGGCATGCTCGTTTTAGAAAAGTAGAAAGTAGAGAGAAAGAAACAATAAATTTCTTGATTTCTATGAATCTCTACAAATTTCAAATCGAAATTGATAGAAATTAGCTTCGCGAAATTTGTAGAAATTTATTGTTTAATAAACCTTCCTTGCTATTAATATATGTATACACTCGGCATAGAAACGTCTTGCGATGAAACTTCCTGCGCAATTTTGAAAGATTATAAAGTCCTTTCAAATGTCACTATTTCTTCTTTAAAAGAACATAGAAAGTATGGAGGAGTAGTTCCTGAGATTGCAACCCGCGCGCATCTCAAAAGTATAGATAAGGTTCTTCTGGGTGCACTTGCCACAGCAGGGATTTCTTTAGGAAAGATTGAGCTGGTTGCTGCAACCTATAAGCCCGGGCTTATAGGTTCACTGGTTGTTGGTGTCAATTTTGCAAAAGCTCTAAGCTACTCTCTTAAAAAACCCTTTATCGGAGTTAACCACCTTCATGCGCATATTTTCGCGCCTTTCCTAAATAACGAAGAAAAATTGAAATTTCCATTATTAGGGCTCGTTGTTTCCGGAGGCCACAGCGAAATCTATTACGTTAAGGATTTTGACAAGATAAAACTTATCGGCCAAACACAGGATGATGCCTGCGGAGAAGTTTTTGATAAGATTGCAAAGGCATACTCTCTTGGCTATCCGGGTGGCCCTGCTATTGATAAACTTTTTGATGCGCGCTATAAAGATTATTTTAAATTTAAATGCGGGAGAAACAGGCTAAATTTAAGTTTTAGCGGCATTAAGACCGCTTTAATATATAAAAAAATGGAATTTGAAAAAAATAACTTGCTTGATAAAAATACTAAGATAAAACTGCTTTCTTCTTTCCAGGGTGCAAGCATAGAAGCGATAGTATCAGCAATTTTAGAGGCCCAAGCGCAGTACAAATTAAAGGTCGTTGCCTGCGGCGGCGGGGTTATGGCAAATAGTTATTTGCGAAAACGGCTTAAAGAGAGCGAAAACCAGGGGATAAGATTTTTAATCCCTCCAATAGGCTATACTGCAGATAACGCTGCAATAGTTGCAGGATTGGGTTTTTACTTGTATAATAAAAAAGGTAAAACAAGCGGTTTAATGTTGGATGCGCAGGCGAATTAAAATGTTAGATTTAAAAATAACGATTATACGTATAGTTTTGGCGGCTTTGCTTGGAGGCCTTATAGGCCTTGAAAGGGAAAAGAAAGGCCGAAATGCCGGGCTACGTACGCATATTTTGGTTTGCACCGGCTCAAGCTTAATCATGCTTGTTTCGTTATATGTGTTTGAAATGTATCAGGGAAAAGTTCCCGTAGACCCTTCACGCATTGCCGCTGGTGTAGTTACCGGCATAGGTTTTCTTGGTGCGGGTACGATAATGGCTAGCGCCGAGGGCGTAAAAGGGCTTACGACTGCAGCAAGTATCTGGGTTAGCTCAGCAATAGGCCTTGCGGTTGGCTGTGGCTTTACGAGCGCGGCAGTAGTCGCTACCATAGTTACTTTCGCGACGCTTGCTTTTTTAAAACACATAGAGAAAAAATTAGAAGTGACAGAAAAAACCGATAAATCCTAAACCCGAAACCCTAAATTCTAAAAAAAATTTAGAATTTAAGGTTTTTATTGAGGGAGGTGATTTGAATGCTTAGAAAAAAAGAAGATGAAAAAGTACTGGATATAAATGCTACAATGCAAGGAAGCCTGGTTTTTTCCGAACCCGTTAATTTGCGAATAAATGGTAAATTCGAAGGAACATTAAACACAAAAGGTAACCTCATGGTTGGTGAAGCTGCTATAGTAAACGCAGATATTATTGGAGAAGATATGGTTTTAGGCGGTCGTATCAGCGGAAAGATTATCGCAAGCCGGATGGTTACTCTAACCGGTACAGCTCAGTTTACCGGAGATATTGAAGCACCTAAAATAGTTATGGAGGAGGGCGCTGTTTTTAATGGAAAGTGTAAAATGCCTCAAAGTAGATTATCGCTGTCAGAGCTTTCAGATTACCTCTCTATAGAAGAAGAAAAAATTATGGAATGGGTTGGAAAGGGTAAAATTCCTGTTGAAAAAGAAGGAGAAAATTTATTCTTTGACCGCAGGAACGTAGAAGATTGGATTACACAGCACCGTTGAAAAAATAGCTTTCAGACATCAGCTTTCAGCTCTCAGTCCCCAAGGGGTGCCCCTTGAAGGGCAGCTGATGGCTGACATCTGATAGCTGAAGGCTTTTAAAGATGAAAGAAAGATTATTAACTACAAGAGAAGTGTCAAAAATTTTGGGTTTAAGCGAACAAGAGATTATAGATTTGGCAAATGCAAATCTTCTCCCAAGTTTTAAAGTAGCGGGAGAATTCCTGCGTTTTCGAAAAGAAGAGATTTCTAAAGTTAAAGAAACGATAAAAAATAAATATAACCTGCCGGAAAAAAAGCACAAATTTAAGGATGCTTTACGCGAATTCCTATATTTCAATGATTTCTATATAGTTTCTGCTGCCGTAATTGTTGCGCTGCTTTGGACGATTTTCAAAGACCTCTTTGTTTAATGAAACCCAAAGGATTTATTGACCTTGAATTTGTTAAGCTTGATATTGAAAGAGAAAGAAGGAAGGGTCTGCCGGAAATAATTTACGCACCAGGTAAAACTATTAATCAACTTAAAGGCATCATTAAGGAATTTAAAAAATATACCAATTTAATCTTTATATCGCGCCTCACGCAACCTCAATTTAAAATATTAAAAAAATCCTACCCTAAATTAAAATATTTTAAAATTTCCCAGCTCGCTTTTTTGGGAAAAGAAATTAACGCAAATCGTGGAAATTGCCTGATAATTACAGCAGGCACTTCAGACATTCCTGTTGCTGAAGAGGCCGCAATGTTTCTTGAAATTTTAGGAAACAAAGTGGAAAGGATTTACGATATAGGCGTTGCCGGCGTGCACAGGATTACACCTTACAAGGATAAAATAAGAAAGGCACATGTTTTAATCGTTGTTGCCGGCATGGAAGCAGCTTTGTTAAGTATAATTTCAGGTATTTGCCCATCACCCATAATCGGAGTTCCTACAAGCATTGGTTATGGAGCGTCTTTCCGGGGCCTTAGCGCACTTTTAGGTATGCTTAATAGTTGTGCGCCTGGGTCTGTGTGCGTAAATATAGACAACGGGCTTGGAGCAGGATACTTCGCGCATTTGATTAACAAATAAACGCGAATACTCGCGAATCGAACGCGAATGTTCACGAATAGTTTTATTCGCATTTGTTTTTCATTCGCGTTTATTTGCGTTAGATTCGCGTCAATTAGCGTTATGAAAAGTATATATTTCCAACTTGTCGGCGGTGCAGCAGGCGATATGCTGCTTTATTCCTTAATCGGCCTGGGGTATCCCGTTTCGCATCTAAAAAAAGAACTTAGAAAACTGAATGTGGATTTCGATATCGCCTTAAAAGAAATAGAAAATAACCACCACAAAAATAAATGTTTGGATTTCAAAGGAGAACTTAACCTGTCTTATCTTAAGATACTAAAACTTATTTCTAAATCAAAACTGGAGAGAGGTATTAGAGAGAAAGCTATACGCGCGTATCAAGAACTTTTCGAAATAGAACGCAAAATCCACGGCGCAAAGACAGCGGATTTTAAATTCCACCACTTAGGCAAGCTCGATGCAATTTTAGAAATCTGTGGTTTTTATATCGGGCTTCAATACCTCGGAATTAACGAGATATACGTTTCAAATTTTCCCTTAAGTATGCCGTCAAGAGCAACTTTCGAAATTCTTAAAGGTAAAAAAATAAATCCCAAAAACTTTGGCTACGAATCAATAACGCCTACCGCGGCAATATTATTAAAAGATGCGAATCAGCTTGAATGCAGCTTCGATTTGGGAAAATACAGCACTGCTTATGGTGCTGCCGCAGAAACCGATTACCTTGTTGCCTATTTAAGTCCACAGTCCATAGACCATAGTCCACAGATAGAGCAAGATAAAATAATTAAGATAGAAACAAATATCGACGATATGAATCCGCAAGCGTTCGAAAATGTTTTTGAAAAGCTTTATGCAAATGGTGCAAGAGAAGCATATATCGAGCAGGTTATTATGAAAAAAACCAGGCCGGCTTTTGTCTTAAACGTTTTATGCATGCATAAGGATTTTGAAAAAATAAGAGATGTAATTTTTTCTCACACAACCACTTTTGGCATACGTTACAGCGAATATTCAAGAGACAAGCTGAAATATAATTTTGTTTCAAAAAAAACTAAATTCGGAAAAATCAGATTTAGGATATCCGCTGAACCATTCCAAAAAGATGCCCCGGAATACGAAGATTGTCTTATTGCCGCAAGAAAATTCAATGTCCCGCTTATTGAGATATATAAAAATCTATAGCTGCCAGTCATCAGTCGTCAGCTTTCAGCTATCCAGCTTTTTGATAGATTTTTTGCTTATCGATGATATAATCCTACACACTGGCGGGATAGCTCAGCTTGGTAGAGCAAACGGCTCATACCCGTTCGGTCGGTGGTTCCCCGCCACCTTAATATAAAATAAAAGGCGGGTCCGCCGAAGCTTTAGCGAAGGCGGAAAATCCACTCGCTCGTGCTATTTTACTTTAGTTAACTAATTTGGCGGTGTAGCTCAGCTTGGTAGAGCAAACGGCTCATACCCGTTGCGTCGGTGGTTCAAATCCACTCGCCGCCATTTACTTTAACCAAAATAAACCTTAATTCATATAAGGAGGGCTTATGTATCTTGAATTGCTAAAAAAAATATATTACGAGGAACGCAAAAAACTTGAAAGCATGTGGATACATAAACAGGAAATGAAGCTAAAAGTTATTCAGTTTCGTAAACAAATGGTGGAGAAACTGGAGGGCTGCCTTAATATTAGTGAGATTTCCGGAAGATGCGATGTCCCTGAAGAAATAAAGGATAAGTTATTCCGGGATGCCGAAAGTAGCGACAAACTGCAGGCCCGTCTGGATTTTAATACAACAGATGAGCGTAATAAATTAGATGAGGAAGAGAGGCAAGAGTTAAAGAATGCAAATTATAATCCGGTTGAATATGCGGATTATTTATTCCAGGCAGAAAAAGTTTATATGATAGAGGCAGAAATGGCAGAAAAGGGGCTCTATCCGGAGGCTGTCTACAATGAACAAAAAGAACTAACCGAGCAAAAAGCGAATTAGAATTAACTGTCCCGCAGCGAAGATTCAGAGTATAATGAAATAAACAGATAACCTAAAAATAAGGTTTTTTTCTTAATGCCCGTAAATACTTTTGTCAATGAACATAAAATGAAAAAATGCCCTTATTGCGCAGAAAGTATACAAGATGAAGCTGTAAAGTGCCGTTTCTGCAATGAATTTTTGGTTAAACAGCCGCAAAATAAATGGTATTTTGGAACATCGTTTCTGGTAATTACTTTTCTATGCATAGGCCCGCTTATGTTGCCCTTGGTATGGTTTAACCCAGGGTTATCGCGCGATAAAAAAATTGCTGCAACGGTTATAATAACTGTTATAAGCACTATCTTGGGGGTTATACTCGTAAATTCAATAAAGACAGTATCAAATTATTATAAGCAAATTTTTTCTTTAACATATTAAATTCGGCTACGCATTTTTTTAGGCACGCCTGCCTTGCGGCAGTCAGGCTTGAAAAAATGCTATCTCATTAAAAAGGAGGTTAACATGAGAAGGAGACTACCGCGGTTACGAATCCCCATACAGTTTAAATTCATCCGGATTATTCTGATAATGGTTATAATTTCTTTTTTTATTAACGCTTACGTATCTATACGAACCTTAGGCTGGAGAGATTTTGATGTCAGCGGAGATGCAGCTTACATGGTTTTTCAGCTTAATTTCGGCGCAATTCTGTTGATTCTTTTAATTAGCATGGCATTCGTTTTACATAAAGGTTTTGGAGCGCTCTCGCGAATGGAAGAAATATTGGAAGAGGTTATAAAAGGAAAACGCTCTCTGAGAATAAAGCTGCGTAAGGGCGATATTTTAATTCCTCTGGTGGATAAGATAAATAAAATACTTGATTTGATGGAAAAGAAATGAAAATAGTGGTTTAAATGAATACAAAAATAGAAGTTAAAAAACCCGGCGAAAAAGAATTAAACGATTTGGGTATTAAATCCTGGCCTATCTGGGAAAAAGAGGTAAGTAGTTTTAACTGGTTTTATGATGAAAAAGAAACCTGTTACTTTCTGGAAGGCGAGGTTACTGTAGAGCTTGTTGATAAAAGCAGCGTGAAAATAGCAAAAGGCGATTTAGTTGTTTTTCCAAAAGGCCTTAAATGTAAGTGGAATATCCAACGAAAAGTTAAAAAGCACTACAAGTTCGGTGCTTAGGAAGGTTTCTTTTCTTTGCTTTTTCTTTTTGCCAAAAATTTCCTAGCCAAAGCATTTAGTTTTTCGTAGGCTAGCTCTTTTTTATAATAGAGCCTTACTGCTTCCTTGGCTTTTCTCATTTTTTTTCTGTGAATCTTTTTCAATTTTTCTTTATATCTTCCCATCTTCCCTCCTGTTAATTGAAATTATTTATACCATACAAAAGCTATTATGGCAAGTTTTTATGCTAAAAGCTGCAAGTTACAGGTTTATCGCGCCGTCTGCGGCCGTGGAATCAAAGGGTTTATAGCTTTTTTTCCAGGCTTACATTGTAAATGCAGTTTATTTCAACGCTTAAATTCTTCATTGACAGATTGTAATATTGTCTTACAATATATCAACTAATTGGAGGATATGTATGATTTTT